>Ga0210023_1000189_pt1 | contig 46180 bp, 58 predicted proteins | sample CryGeymeta201524_FD_183987 | JGI IMG/M metagenome (GOLD analysis project Ga0210023, IMG submission 183987) | Groundwater microbial communities from Crystal Geyser aquifers in Utah, USA - Crystal Geyser metaG 2015-24 (SPAdes) (version 2) | ecosystem: Environmental > Aquatic > Deep subsurface >... | reverse complement strand
CGTACTTTTATTGCTTTGTGCATTATCAGAGATTTTGATTTTTGTGTAGAATCCTACGGATGTTATTTTACTGTCAAAATTCATCCCACGCTCATTTCATGGGCGGTTTTTTAACGAAAAATAGAGCGTGGGACTTCTTTCTCCATTTTTGTTAAATATTGTCATAAATTTTTCTTAATCCATTAATCAATCCCTCGTTTTGTTCGTCTTTTTTGACAGCAACACGAAAATATCTTTCTCCTAATTCGGGGAAACTCATGCAATCACGAATAAAAATCTGTTCCTGTTTTAGTAATTCTAACTGTAATTGTAAACCTGAAATTCTGGTTTCTACTAATATAAAGTTAGCACTACTAGGAAGGGGGTGCAGTCCTTCAATTTCTGTTAAACTCTTTTTTAATTTTTCTCGGCTCGGTTTCAACCATTGCCATGTTTTTTCTTGAAAAGCAGTATCTTTTAATGCTACTGTTCCAGCTAAAGCTGCTAAAGTATTTACACTCCAAGGATCTCGCCACTTCCTCCAACGATTAATTCTCTCAGGATTTGTGATGCCGTAACCTATTCTTAATCCTGGCAAACTATAAAATTTAGTTAGCGATCGCAAAATTATTAAATTATCATAACTTTCTACTACATCAATTAAACTTTCTTGATCTTGTGGTAATAAAAAGTCCATAAACGCTTCATCAATAATCACCAATGGAAACTCATGTAAATAAGGAAGAAGAGTATTTTTACTCCATAACTTTCCTGTAGGATTATGAGGGTTATTAATTAATAACGCAAAATTTTTGTATTGATTCAAGCCCTTTTCTAAATCTTCTAAAGAATAAAACTCCCAAGGAATATTAAAGGTTTTTAACCCTCGTTTATAATCAGAAAAACAAGGGGAGGGCAGTAAAACACCATCTAAGTTATAGACTTCCCAACCTATCCATGTTAATAATTCCGCCGCCCCATTACTCGGTAAAATCCAATCTATTTCAAGATGATGATATTTACCGATGGCTTGACGAAATTGCGGATAATCAGGATTAGGATAGTTACATAATTGAGTAATACCTTCATTAATAGCAACAATAGCACTTTCAGGAGGACCTAGAGGGTTAATACTAGCGGAAAAATCCAATACAGCCGAAATAGGACAGTTACCAATACTGACAGCCCAATCTAAATTTCCTCCGTGAGTTGGTTGCATTTTAATTAGTAATTAGATAAATATTCTCTTACTTATTACTTGATTCATGAAACTATTTTTTTACAAAACTAAGATTTAGGAGGTGCTACTCTCTCTTTAAAAAGTTTACCCGCCGAAAAAGCTGGAACTTTAGTGGCAGGAATTTCCATTTTTTCTCCCGTTTTAGGATTGCGTCCTTCTCTGGCTTTTCTTTCACGGCCTTCAAAAGAACCAAAACCCACTAAAGTTACTTTTTCTCCAGCGGAAACTGCTTCCATAATAGACTCAACAACCGCACTGATAATACTATCTGCTTGTTTTTTCGTTACGTCTGCCTTAGCCGCTACGGCATCTACTAATTCGCCTTTGTTCATAAATTTATCTCCAATTGATTAAACATGATGGTCATAAAAATTGAGTTAATGATATTAATTAGCTGAAATTACCATCAACTCAGTGTTTTACTGTTTTTAACACTAGATCTGATATTACATGATTAAACGCTGAAATGATTAAATTTTATAGTTTTTCTCGAATTTTTTACAATTTTCTGGATTTTTGTAAAGAATTGTAACAAATTGCTCTTTTAAAATTACATGATCAACCATAAAAATCTTCTTAAACTAGAAAAAAAAGCATTATTATGATAAGCTAGTAAAGTTGTCTAAATTCGCACATCTGAGATGTCGGGTGTTTCTAAAAAGAAGAAATAGAACTAACTCAGATGGAGGATAAACCCGAAAATAAGGAGAAAACAAATGTCAGTAGTTAGCTTAAAAGAGCTATTAGATTCTGGTGTTCACTTTGGACATCAAACTCGTCGTTGGAATCCCAAAATGGCCCCTTATATCTACACCGCTAGAAATGGGGTACATATCATTGACTTAGTGCAAACAGCACAGTTAATGGAAGAAGCCTATACCTATATCAAAAAAGCAGCCGAAAGCGGTAAAAAAGTATTGTTTGTCGGTACTAAACGTCAAGCAGCTGGAATTATTGCACAAGAAGCTACTCGTTGTGGTGCATTTTACATCAATCAACGTTGGTTAGGCGGAATGCTTACAAACTGGGAAACTATCAAATCCAGAGTAGCACGTCTTAAAGATTTAGAAGAATTAGAAGAAACTGGTGCTTTAGATAGAAGACCAAAAAAAGAGGCATCTGTTTTACGTCGTGAATTAAATAAATTACAGAAATATCTCGGCGGTATTAAAGATATGCGTCGTGTACCTGATGTTGTCGTAATTATTGACATTCGCAGAGAACATAATGCCATCAAAGAGTGTCAAAAACTCAATTTACCTGTGGTATCTATGTTAGATACTAACTGTAACCCTGAATTAGTAGATTTACCTATCCCCGCTAACGATGATGCTATTCGCTCCATTAAATTAATTATTGGTAAATTAGCCGATGCTATTTATGAAGGACGTTATGGGAAAGCGGTTGCTGAAGGAAAATTCGATGAATTTGAAGAATCTTTAGCCACTGGTGAGGTTAATTATGACGATGAATACGAAGATGAAGATAGCGACGAAGATGCTGGAGAAGAAGAGTAAATAGTTAGTAATTAAGATTGAAAATTATTTCCTCTTTCCCCTTAATACTTGTTGAGTAATATCAAAAAAACTCTCAGGTATTAAGGTCAATTCGTGTAATGATTATTATTGATAATTTAAACTAAAATATAAGTATTATGGCTGAAGTTACTGCTAAATTAGTAAAAGAACTTAGAGATAAAACAAACGCAGGGATGATGGATTGTAAAAAAGCCCTCGTGGAAAATGATGGTGATATAGCCAAAGCTAGTGAATGGTTACGTCAAAAAGGTATTACTTCAGCAGAGAAAAAAGCTGGTAGAGTTGCCGCCGAAGGTATCGTAGAAAGTTATATTCATACTGGTGGTAGAATCGGTGTTTTAGTTGAAGTTAACTGTGAAACTGATTTCGTTGCTCGTCGTGAAGATTTCCAATCGTTAGCGAAAAATATTGCGATGCAAATTGCAGCTTGTCCTAATGTAGAATATGTCAAAATTGCTGATATTCCTGAAGACATCGTTGCCAAAGAAAAAGAAATTGAAATGGGTAGAGATGATTTAGGTAATAAACCTGACAATATTAAAGAAAAAATCGTTGAAGGTAGAATCCAAAAACGTTTAGGTGAGATGTGTTTACTCAGTCAACCTTATATCAGAGACCAAGGTATTACTGTTGAAGAATTAATCACTCAACAAATTTCTAAAATTGGCGAAAATATCCAAGTACGTCGTTTTAACCGCTTTGTTTTAGGAGAAGGTATTGAAAAAGAAGTAACTAATTTTGCTGAAGAAGTTGCCGCCCAAGCAGGGTTGAAATAATTACTAATTAGGGGTTGCTGAAAAAGTCTGAGGAAGGGGTAGGGCAAAGGGCAATGGGCAAAGGGCAAAGGTTTTAATGGTTTTGATTTTTGAAATTAGAGTTTGTAACTGTATAATACTACCCTATTTTTTGAGCAAAAATGCCTAAAACTACGCACTTTTTTATTAACTTAACGATGCCCCAAGCCTTGATTTTAATAGCTTTCTGATTTATTCAGCAGACCCTAATTATCAAGAAAACAGGGAATTAAGAACTTTTCTAGTTTCCTCGTTTTCTCCCATTATTTTGTTGTCTTGCTTTATTAAAAGTCAAATTATTGTCCTCTTTCGTTATATATAATAATGAGTAAGTCAATTAAAAAATTACGAGATGATTTGATAATTTTAAATACTAAAATTCAAGATTTAGCTACTAATTTACAAGGTTTTTATCAGAAGTATTTTGAAAATTTAACTCCTATTGTTAATAATCAACTAATTCTAGCTACTTATCAAATATGTACTCAGAAATATCCTGATTCTTTCTTGAGTTTAAGTTATCAACAAAGAATTAATTTACAAACAAAAATTAAAAAGTTAGATCAAATTTTTATTACAGATTTACTTAATAATTTACATTTAATAGAAGTACCAAATAATATAATAATTCAAGATTTTTATAAAAATACAATTGACTTTTTTTCTTCTTTACAAGTTATAGAAAATGAAGAAATTTTAAGGGAAGATTCAGTAAAAGAAATGTCTTCTTTGAAGGATGAAAATAAGAATAATGAAGAAGATTTATTAATTTCTAATGATTTAAGTCCTGAAAATTTAATTAAATTTCAATTAAACATTGAAGAGTCTATAGAAGATAGTTTAACTAAAATTTCTCATCGCACTAATAAATATTTACAAGAAGCTGGTATTTTACCCAATAATATACCAAATAAAATTTTAGAAATGGCTTTAGAAGCAGAAGAAAATACTTCTATTTTTAGCGGTGCACCTAATTTATTAAGTCTTTTAATCGAAAAAGAAGATAAATCAGAAAGTCTCGATATTACTCCTATTGTGGCTATTTGTTTACGATTAATTGATATTGAATTTAATAATTCAACTTTAAATTTAATTAGACAAAAAATCACAGATGTGATGAAAAATTTAGAATCTTTAGATAGTGAATTTCAGAAAAAAAACCAACAATATTCCATCTTACAAGCCGAATTTGCTTGGCGAAGTAGTTGGATAGATTAATTAGTAATCAAATAATTTATTTCATAAACAATGAATGAAAAAAAATTAGTTATTCCTGACGTTATTATTGGTTTAGGAAATCCCGAAAAGAAATATGAAAAAACTAGGCATAATATCGGTTTTGAAATAGTTGATTATTTAGCCGATAAATGGGGTTTTATTTGGCAAAAAAATAATAAATTTAATGCTTTATTTTGTGAAGGAATTGCCCCTAATCGTCGTAAAATTAGATTAGTTAAACCTTTAACTTACATGAATCTTTCTGGTCAATCTGTCAGGGCGGTGTTAGATTGGTATAAATTAAATGCAGATTCCATTTTAGTGATTTATGATGACATGGATTTACCCTTTGGCAGAATCAGATTAAGGTTATCAGGTTCGGCAGGTGGCCATAACGGAATGAAATCCATTATCTCTCATGTTGGCAGTCAAAATTTTTCCCGTTTTCGCATTGGTATCGGAAAATCTGGCGGTAAAGAAGAAACTATTAGTCATGTTTTAGGCAAATTTTCTAAAACCGAGGGAAAAGTTATGGATGAATTAATGGTTTTAACTTATGATACTATTCATGTTTGTTTACGAGATGGTGTTGAAAAAGCCATGAGTCTTTATAACCAAAAATTTATCAGTTTTGAAGAATTTAACCCTGAAATAAAATAGTTTTTATCTCTTTTTGATTTTGCCTAAATAATATGTAATTAAATTTAATATTTAACTATATTTTTATTGTTCAAAGTAATCATAAAATTAGATTTAGCTATGATCTCTAGGATTATCGTTATTTCCTTCGATAATTTCATTATTAGATTTTAAAGAAGAAATATTCCCATTCAAATTAACATAAGGTAAAGATTTTTCGGCAATTAATGCTTGTAAATTTTCTTTAAATATATTGTAAGGTTGTTCTCCAATACTGGAGGCGATCGCCGTTCCTTGATTATCTAAGAATACAAAATGAGGTATGCCATCAACATTGTAATTTAAAACTTCTGGCAACCATTTAGTATTATCAACATTGAGCATGACAAAATTAACATCTTTTTGATACTCTTGTTTTAAAATAGCCAAATCACTAGCCATAGCTTGACAACTGGTACACCAATTAGCATAAAATTCTACTAGGGATGGTTTCCCATTATTAACAGCCAATTCTAAAGGTATAGCTTGTTTAGCTTGAGATTCCAAAGATTCAGAATTAACCGTAGTTTGGGAACTTAAAACTAAAACGATACCAAGAATTATGGCAATTAAAGCAATAATAAGATTACGGATTTGATTAACTGAATTAATGTTATTTTCAGACATAAAAATTAATGAATAAATTTGAGTTAATTATCAATTATAACAGTAACTATTATCTCGTTTCTTAAATCAACAAAATTATAGTAAATAAAAATAAGTATTGACCAACTTTTTCTTTAATTATCTCATTTCTTAAATTAACAAAAAATTTTTAAAAATTATGAAAAAAAGAGTAAATTTAACGTTCCCTCGCAGTGTAGTACAAATGCCTGTTACTTACCGATTAGCAAAAGATTTTAACATTGCAGCGAATATTATCAGAGGACAAGTTGCACCAAATCAGGTAGGTAAATTAGTCTTAGAGTTATCAGGAGACATCGATCAATTAGACGCCGCTATTGACTGGATGAAAGCTAATAACATCAACGTTTCTCTTACCACTGGAGAAATTATTATTGACGAGGAAACCTGTGTACATTGTGGCTTATGTACAGGAGTATGCCCCACGGAATCTTTATCCTTAAATCAAAATACTTATAAGTTACAATTTCGTCAACAAACTTGCGTAGTATGTGAACAATGTATTCCAACGTGTCCCGTACAAGCTATTACTACCAATCTTTAACTCATATTTAAGGTAAGGCAAAGGGAAAAAGAATTAAAATTGACTTAAACTATACTAAAATTGATTTTTTTATTGTCAATTCATTAATTAACTAATCACCTGAGTTTGAGGAGATTAAACCTAAAACCTGCTACCTGATGCCTAATACCTAATAACTCATACTTTTTCAGTAAAGCCTAATGGATCATAATCCAAGATTATTTATTGTGATTTTCCATACAAAAATATAAAATATATGTTAAATTGTTAAGTAATGTTAACAAATAAATAAAGCAAGTCAATTTAAAAATTATGGCAAATCAAGATCATCTGTTATTAGTAGAAGATATTGATGTGTGGAATCAATGGCGTATCAGACATCCTGAAATAATACCCGATTTGAGCGGTGCTGATTTAAGTAACCGAAATTTAGCTAATCTTAACTTAGCTGACGGAAATTTAAAAAACGTTAATCTTAGTCATAGTAATTTAATTGAAGTAAACTTGACCAAAGCCAATTTACAAGAAGCAAATTTAAAGGATGCTAATATTAGACGAGCAAATTGTTACAAAGCCTCTTTTTTTAAAGCGAATCTCGAAAATGCCTATTTAGCAGAAACAGATTTAAGTATGGCAAATTTAGATACTACAAATCTCTGTCATGCTAATTTGATGGAATCTTATTTAATTAAAGCTAATTTGAGAAACGCCAATTTGAGTAACGCAAATCTTACAGGTGCAACGTTAACTTCTGCTAAACTTATTGGAACTAATTTTACTCAAGCAAATTTAACTGAAGTTGATTTAAGTGATGTAGATGCTAGTTTTGCTCAATTTTCTGGTGCTAATTTAACAGGAATTTGTATTGATGATTGGATTATTAATGATAGTACCAAACTTGATTCTGTTATCTGTAATTATTATTATCCCACTCCTAATCAAAAAAAATTAGTTTTACAAAATTCCATCAATGTTAATCTACATCAAGAATTAGCCCTATTTTCTTCTCCACTACAAATATCACAGGTGACGATACCAGTTTATTACAATGGATTTACTTCATCTTTTAATGTCATCACTGCATAAATATTAAAACGTTTAGGCATTGTGAACTTTAAAATTAATTGTTGATTTGATGTTTTAACTATCAGATGTCGGTTATCAGGTTTAAAAATCAAAAAAAATTGACTACTTTTTCTTATCTTTTTTCAATCCGATAGGATAAGAAGGAGGTATTCCTTTGACACGAATTATAGAATTCATTACTTCTTTGACAACAGGTGCAGCAACCGTTGAGCCAAATGTATTACCTCCTTGAGGCTCGTCAACTACGGCAAAAACGACATACTGAGGATCATTTGTGGGTAAAATGGCAACAAAACTGGTAAATTTGGCGTTGGCAAGGTATCTACCTTTTCCATCATCTTTTTGAGCTGTACCTGTTTTACCTCCTATATGATAGCCGTCAATTTGAGCTGCAGCTCCCGTACCATTAGCAACCACTGAATCCATCATTTTAACGACACTATGAGCAGAACTTTCCGAGAAAATTTGTTTACTAGGTAATTTTGGTACAGATTTTAACTCTCCCTCAGCATTTACTAAACCTTCTACCACATGAGGGGTGACTAATTTTCCACCGTTAGCTAAAGCAGCGTGTAATTGTACTAATTTTAATGGCGTTAATGAAAATCCTTGTCCGAAAGCCGAAACGGCTGGTTCAATATCTCGAGCGGTAAAGATTTCCTTCGGTTTAAGATACCCTGTCGCTTCAAAGGGTAAATCTATACCCATTAATGTATTTAGTCCTAATTCTTGCAGTCTTTGGTAATATTTAGCACGATTTATTTTTCTCATAATATAAATCATCCCCGTATTACTAGAAACTTCTAAAACTTTAGTGATACTAACCCAACCTTTTCCCGTTTTAGAAGCATTAGCAATAGGCCAACCATCTACATTAATACTTGGAGCATCTAATGCTAAAGAATCTGGGGTGATCACTCCTTCATCCAAAGCGATGGCTACATTAAGAGGTTTAAAGGTAGAACCGGGCTCATAAGTATCTGTAACTGACCAATTTTTATATAAAGAAAAATCGTAGAGAGAATATTTATTAGGATTATAAGTAGGTTCACAAGCTAAAGCGATAATTGCACCATTATGAACATCCATAACGATGACTGTTCCTCTTTTTCCATTAAATTTTTTAAGTTGATTTTTGAGGGCTTCTCGTACTGCTCTTTGTAACCTTAAGTCTAAAGTTAATTTTAATTGCAGATCATCTAATTTCACAATACCATCAGGTAAAGAACCAGGAATAATTGCACCTTGTCCATCTTTTTGAACCGTTAACATTGATTTCATCGGTAAAGAAGAAACATCTCGTTCTAAAAGTTTTTCTTGACTATATTCTATTCCTGCTTGTCCTGAATGTTCTGTATCCACATAGCCCATAATATCAGCTAAAAGTTCACCTTGAGGATAAAAACGGGCATAGCGACGATTAAAATCAAAACCATTTAAGCTAAGTTCTTTAATTTTATTGCCTTGATCTTCGGTAATATTTTTTCCCAATAAGATTCCTGAATTGCGACTATTTAAAAGTTTTAAAATCTCATTTTTATCTCTATCTTTGAGAATATCAGACAACATTTGTGCCACTTCTTCTTTTGTCTTGACAAACTGATTCGGATGAACGTAAATCTCATAAACAACTTTATCAAGAGCTATCACATTTCCTCTACTATCAACAATAGAGCGACGAGGAATATAAGGACGAAAATTATAAGTTTGTTGCTGTTTAGCTTTTTTTGTTAACTCATCCCCTTGTTTAATCTGTAATTGGTATAAACGCCAAAGTAAACCCGTTGCTCCCAACATTAGCACCAACCAAATAATAATTAACCTTACCAAAAAATCAAAATTAAGAGAGGTAAACTTAGGATTTTCATTTTTTAGTTGATTAAACCAATTTTTGGAAGAAGCAGGTTTATTTATTTTTTGAGAATTGAGTTTAAAGACGTTCATCTTTGATTAATATGCGATGGGGGAAATTTTATCTATCTGTTTTGGTTCAGGAATATTAGAGGATTTTAAGACAATAGATTTGGGAGTTATATTCGGTAAAAAAATTGGCGGTTTAGTGGGATCTGGATTCACCAAACCTGAACCAGATTCACTAGCGGACTCCGCTAATTGATTTTTAATTATTTCATCTGTAAAACTAAATTGTCTTTCTTGTTTTTGTAAATCTTGTAATTGATGATATTTTTCAGTCCATTGTTTTGGGGCATATACCGTCATTCCATACATAACTAAAGCTATTGCTACGCTAACATAACATAAAAGTGAAGAAGCATTCTCCATTACCATCATACTTTTTAGCCAGAAAGGTTTATTTTTATTTATCTGACTGACGACTAAAGTAGAAGATGATAAATTTCCCCTTTTCAAAGAATGAGGTTTATTTTTTAATTCTTTGTTATCTGGGTGACGCAGAAAAGATCTATTTTTTATAACCCGAAGGTTACTTTGTTTAGAAGGGAGATTATTTTGAACTAACATAAAGATAATCTGAGATAGAGACTAACTAATATTAGCAAATATAGCAAAAATAGCTAGTTTTTTCTTTTAATTATTAACTAGATTTTCTTGATTAAGTTTTGCTTCATTTTCCCTCCGTTTTTTTGCGTAAAGTTGGATAGTAACCGCCATCACAATAACTAAAGCAACAATTAACCATGTGGTTATATCTAAAGGTAAATTATTTTTAAAGATAGCTAATAAAACAATAACTAATAATAAAATAGTGGGAGCTTCATTTAAAGCACGGAATTTTTGTCCACTCCATGTATTTTCGCCCTTTTCTAATTGTTTAATAATTTTACCACACCAAAAATGATAAATTAACAATAAACCTACAAATAGAAATTTGATATGTAACCAACCAGATTTTAACACTTCAGGTTCAGTAGTGATTAATCCAATAGCCATAGATACCGTTACAATCATTCCGGGAGTGGTAATAATATTGTAAAGGCGTTTTTCCATGATTTCATATTGCTGTTTTAAAATAGTTTGAGCTGGTTCTGGTTTCTGTTGTGCTTCTGCGTGATAAACAAAAAGTCTAACTAGATAAAATAAACCTGCAAACCAAACAACAATACCGATAAGATGAAATGCTTTATACCAATAGTAAGCCATAATTTTGATAAAATTTCTTGTAATAGTTATTTTTAACTTTATTTGCTCAAAAGTTACACCATTTTATTTTAGTCGCCAAGAGGCTATGGGCAATTTGCAATTAATAAATTTTATAATTATTCTCGATTAGATGCAAAAGAGTGAATCAGTAAAGAAGAAGTTGGGGGAAGTCGCCAAAGTTGATCTAATTTTGTAGCTGGAATGGTTAAATATAACACATCATTATCTGTTAGCTTCGTTTCCAGCAAATTCCAACTATGTAAATTATTTTCCCCTCTGGAGATATAAAGAGGAACAAAATCCGCTTTACTAGCTATTTCTTGAACAATTTCTCCACAAAAAGGATGATTAGGTGTAATCATAGTGGCAATGGCTACCCATAGTAAATCATTTGTCATACCATTTCCTAAAATTCTACCCCCCAATGCCGCCGCCGCAAAAGAATAAGTAGCTAATTCGGTAGGGGATAACACATTTTCAAATTGGAATACTTCTTTGACTGATTCTGCAAATTGATTATCTTGTACTCTTAAAATCGTAGGAATTTTTGGGCTTAAGGCTTTTGCCGTCAAGGCAATTTCAACGTTAATCATATCATTACTTGTTACCACAAGGATACCATTTGCTCCTTTTAAATTTGCACTTTGTAAAATCTCTGGGAAAGAAGCATCTTCCACAATGACAGGAATTTTAAGCGATCGCACCGAATGTAAAAATCTGTTATTATGATCTGGTTCGATAACAACAATTTCATGGCCTTGTCGATGTAATTCTCGGACAATCTCCATAGCAACATTACCTAAACCGCAGATAATATAATGATTTTTCGTTGGCACTCTAGCAGCATCCCAAAATTGTTTTAATCGACTACCCAAAACAAAATCATTGATTAAAGCGTAACAAATACCTACAATTCCCGCACCAACAATCATCATAACGGCGGTAAAAACTTTAATTATATCTGGAGCACTTTCGGCGACTTCTTCTTTTCCTCCAGCACCTGTAATCATGCCAACGCTAAAATAAAGTGCATCTACGGGGGAAATGCCTCCGTTGACGCATAAATAAGTAAAAGTAGCTAAAAAAATTAAAGTTAATAAAATTAATGTCACCACAATCATGGATTTGGCATATTGTTTATAAGTATTTAGATTCAAAAAAGCCTTTAACCAATTGAAAAGAAAAAAACTACGTTTACGCTTAATTTTTGCCTTATTTGCTAATATTATGTGATCTCCTACTTCTAATTTTTGATGATTTACTACCCCTGACACAAGGTCAATTTCACTATTTTTGGGCAGATAATAGATTAACATTTGATCAAGATTGTCCCATAACTGTGTTAAAGTTAATCCATACCAAGGATGTTCTTTACTGATAATTTGTTCTTGTAAAGCCCATGTTTGCTCAAACAATTTTAAATGTCCAATAGCTTGATTTCCCAAAGCCGAAAAAGCAAAAATAGGAGCAGCTAAAGATGGGACACTCATACTAAAATGATCTACTAAAGTGTGATCTAATCTTGCACCTAAAGTATGATTATAAATACGATTAATGATGCGAATTTTGGGATTTAAGATTCTAGCTTGAGTTAAAATTGCCACATTCAGAGCGTCATCACTATTAGCTAAGACAATAGTACTAGCTCTTTTGATTCCAGCTTCTAGCAATACTTGAGATGAGCGTAAATTCCCTACAATGATTTTATCATCTGGTTTGATAGTGATGGGTCGATGTCCCTTTTGTGTCACTTCATGATCGCTAATACCAACTACATCAGCACCTTGTAACTTTAATAAATTATAAATTTTATAACCAGTACGACCTAAACCAGAGACAATAATTAAAGGTTTCATTGTTATTTCTTAAATATTTACTAATTAATAGACTTTTTTATTTCAATAAATCACTTTTTAATAGAAGAAAATGCTTAAGAATATTGGTGATGTAAGAAATTTTTAAACGCCGTAAATTAGATATATTATCTCTGAGTCTAAAAAAATTAAATGTAGTGTCGCAAACAAAAATAAATAATAATAAAAGGAAATGAAGAAGATTAAATCATTCCCTATCTACTTTTTAAGTCTTTAGCGTATATATTCTTTTAAAATACTATTACGATTAGGATGCCGTAATTTACGCAACGCTTTAGCTTCAATTTGGCGGATTCTTTCACGGGTAACATTGAAAATTTGACCAATTTCTTCTAAAGTTTTCATTCGCCCATCATCTAAGCCATAACGTAATCGTAAGACATCTCGCTCCCTTGGACTTAAAGAATCTAAAACATTTTCTAAATCTTCTCGCAATAAATTTTTGGATACTTCATCTTCAGGAGTTTCCCCTTCAGCTTCAATAAAATCTCCTAGGCGAGAATCTTCTTCTTTACCGATGGGAGTTTCTAAGGATATAGGTAATTGAGCAGACTTAGCGATAAAACGCAACTTTTCGATAGTCATTTCCATATCCTCAGCGATTTCCTCCTCTGTGGGTTTACGTCCCATTTTTTGAGATAGCATCTTTGTGGTTTTTTTGATGCGAGAAATAGTTTCGTAAAGATGGACAGGAAGGCGAATAGTCCGAGACTGATCGGCGATGGCCCTTGTAATAGCTTGACGAATCCACCATGTAGCGTAAGTAGAGAACTTATAACCCTTTTCGTGGTCAAATTTTTCCGCTGCACGAATTAAACCCAGAGAACCTTCTTGAATCAAATCTTGGAAGGATAAACCACGATTCATATACTTTTTAGCGATAGAAACCACTAAACGAAGGTTAGACTGTACCATTTTATCTTTTGCTCGTCTGCCGATATGTAAACGGCGGTTAAATTGACGCAACACAGGAATATCACAAGCGATCGCCCATTCTTGATCTGTAGGAATACGCCCTAAATGTTCCATTAAAGTTGCCCTGATATATTCTAAATCCAATAAATCAGCAATTTGTCGGGCTAACTCAATTTCTTCCTCCGCCCGAAGTAATCGGATTCTACCAATTTCTTGAAGATAGATACGAATAGAATCTTCCGTAAAAGGTTTTTTCTTAGTTTGCGCACGACGACGAGTAGCGGGTAGTTTACGAGGTTTTTTACCATTAGGATTAGCCACACCAATAGAATCGACTTCAGTAATACTATCACTAAATTCAACCTCTATAGCAACGATAGATCCATTTCGATTCTCATGAGAATGAAAGTCTAACATTTCCTCAAAATCATTTTTAGGTGAGATGGTGGTGAAAATTTCTTGTGTTTGGGTCATGCCGTTTTCCTCTTACTCATAAACGAAAATTTAGCTAGAAGATGAATATTTCAAATCAAAATATAATGTAAAAACACAAACATCACAAAATCATCTATGATTTACCTTTGGCAATTTCATGGAGACACTCATAGTAAATCTGTCTATCAAAAGAATTAACAGAAAAAAGTGAGTCAGTAAAATTGAGTAAAATCATCGACATCGATTTTAAATAGTGTTGTGATAGATATTCATCAGGAAAAATCCTGAAATCTAAAGAAAATCAACGATTTAACGTAAATTTCTAAGACTGCTTTGGAGATATTCCACAGTCTGGTATAGTTACTAATTATCAGGGAAAGATTTGTTAACTAGGGTTGTAAGATTATCTATGTAAATTAAAATTTAATCTGAATCTTGAGCAGAAAATGATAGTTATGGTCAGTAACACTTTTCTGTTTACCCTGAATAATGTTAGTTTTATCCTTCCTAACAAAAATTAAACCAATAATACATTTTAAAATAATGAATTAAGAAGTTTTATTAGTCAAATCTTCAGATATTGTAATAAATTTCACAGAAAATAACATCCACAAGAGATATTTTTTTATATTAAGAAGCTCTGGTCTGTGATAGTACATAAGTTTTTTATAATTTCAAATCTTTGTCTTCCCTGAACACTAGGTTAACAAACCTTTCAGGTTTTGGGGAAAATATTTTAAAAATTTATCAAGAATTTGTCATCAAACTTTAATTAGTCCTTAGATAAGGGATGAGATTTTTAAGAGTGAGTAACATTTATTATTATTAAACTCCTCAAATAAATGATACTTTTTCCATCAATTCTAATTATCTTTTATTGGTGATTTTTCATAGGAGAGAATAAAAATTTTCCTATTTAAAGTTATGTAACAAAATAGTGAGTTTTTCTGTTTAAATTCATGGCGATCAATAAATTTAGAGTTAAAATTCAAACTAGAAATAAATAAATTTTGAAAAATACTATCATCAAGATTGGTATTTATTTATTTAAAAAATTAAATATTTAAACATAGTCAAAAGTAGAGAAGATTTTTATGGCTACAGAAGAGATTAATGCTCTAATTGAACAAGTGGATGAAAGGGCGCAAGGATTAATTACTGAAGGAGAAAAATCTTTCCAACAAGTAGAAGAAATAGTTGCCAAAGCCACAGAAATTGCCGAAAATCTTGCTACAGCAGGAGAAGAGGCACAAACAAAGTGGGAAGCGATGATTGCTGAAATTGAAGAAGCGGAAGCAACCCTCGAAACTGAGTTGGAAAATACTCGCAGTATTATGGAAGAGTTTGACGGAAAAGTTACGGAAATTACAGATCAAGTTAATCAATCTATTACGGATTTTCAAGCAAAATTACAGGAGTTTATTGCCAGAAAAGAAGAAATAGCCTCAGAAATTGAAAATCAAACACAGGAGAGTAAATCTAATTTTGATCAATATTCTCAGAATATCAAAGAAACGGAAGAACAATTGGGAAATTATCAAGAGACGGCTAAAAGTAACATTGAAGAATTAAATGGTGCAGTAGATACAGCTACAGAAAGTTTCCAATCTCAAACAGAGAATGTTGTACAACAATTTACTGATTTAGCAGAGGAATTAAACAGCAAACTAGAAAGTTTACAAAGTGAATTTGAAGACGTACAAGAACAAGCTCAATCAAGTAGTGAGTCTTTGTTACAAAATCTCGAATCTCAAGCTACGGATTTAGTAAGTAATTTAACTTCTAAATTTACAGAGGAATTAATGGGAGATTTAACAGAATCGGCGGGAGGTTTAACGGAGGCTTTAGGTTTCCTTGAAACTGCTGGAAGTGAAGCGGGAGATTTATTAGAAGGTGGTATTGGGGATATTGTTGATCAAGTAAGTGAAATTACCGATTTAATTGAAGAAATAAAGCCCGTTTTAGACATGATTCAAGATGTTTTAGGTTAAGGTTTTTTGTGTATTTTATATCTAATTTAAGGGGGTATTTGTGATGGCTGAAACTCAAGTAATGGGGCAAAATATTGATGAATCTATTGAAAAGTTAGAGGAATTACTTAAATCTCTTGATGTTGCTAATAATCAAATGGGTGATTTTACTCAACAGCTAGAATCTACTAATGAGTCTTTAAATCAATGTGAAGAAAATGTAACTAATATTTTAGAAACCGCTAGTAGTGATTTTGAAAGTTCTAAAGAAGAATTTACCCAAGATTCTGAGGCAATGATGGGGGAATTAACTACTTTTCAAGAAACTCTCAATCAGTTACAAGCTAAGTTAGATGAAGTTAATCAATCCATTGAAGATAAAAAAACCGAAGTGGAGGGAGAAGTTGATAATCAACAGGAGGCTTTAGACGGAGTTTTTACTGAATTAGCTGATACTTTTAGTGACTTAATGGAATCCATTACTAATCTTACTTCAGGTTTAGAGGAAAGTGGTAACACTGTCGAAGAATTTTTTAATACTTTTACCGAAGAAGTTTCAGGGTTACAAGATAATTTAAGTTCTGCACAGGAAGAAACGGAGGGTAAATTAGAAGAAAGTGCCACTAATGTGGGAGAAACTCATAAAAGTTCATTAGATTCTCTCTTAAATGATTTTAGCGGTAATTTGACGGGAGAACAATTAACGGAATTAACTTCTCAGTTAGATGATTTAACCAGTGGTTTTACTGATTTACTTTCTTCTTTCAGTGATGAAAATATGGATTTAGCTGATCAACTTCAAGAACGACTAAAAGAAATTCTTGACAATACAGTTGAGCAAACAGGGGAAACCATGAAAGATGAATTAACGGAGTCTTTCCAACAAGCCATGGAAGACGCTGTGTCGGCGTTGGGAGAGCAAATGGTGGAAAGCATTGCAACAACTACCATTGGCACTTCCGTAACAGGCTCAATTAGTCCTATTTTACCTCAAATTGTAGCGGCGAAAGCAGCGTTAAGTGCTATCAATGCTGTTTTAGATGCTTTCGATTTTTAATTATTTTAATAACATTATCAATTATTAACAGGAGTTTTAATTATGAGTGAGTTAGGGGATAGTTTAAATATGTTGTCTCAGTTGATAACTCAGTTTCCTGAAAGGTTAGAAAATTTAATTACTTTAGCCGAAGAAGTGGAAGCCGAAGCCAATCAATTAGTAACAAATGTGGAAGAAAAACAAGCTCAAGTTGCCGAGATTATGTCACAAGTGCAAGAGTCTTTAACGGCTATGAAAGAGGAAATTACGGAAAATCAAACGGAAACTGATACTGAAGTTACTAATTTTGAAAATACCGCTAATGAGTTAAATTCTTTCTTAGATGAGGCACAACAACAAATGGTGGCTGAAATTACCGAAGCGATGGAAAAAATGAATGAATTTAAAACTCAAATTGAGGAGGGTAAAACTGCGACGGAAGATACTGAAGAAACAACTCAAACGACGTTAACTGAAGCACAAAACGCCATCAAAGGTAGTCAAGAGCAATTAGCCGCAGCCATGGAAAGTACTCTTAGCGTTATGGAAGGCTTACGAGATAAATTAGAAGATGTTAACAGTCGCATGGAAGAAGAGATGAGTAACTTTAGCGAACAAGTTAACCAAAGTCAAGAAACCGTTGGTAGTAGTATTCAAACTATGGCGCAGGAGTTTACTAGCGTTAGTGAGAATTTTAGTGGGGTTTTATCTTCAACTTCTGAGGCAATGTCAGGAGGAGTTAACGGTTTAATGGATAAAGCACAAAGTGAAATTGAAGAGCAATTACAAGAATTGATTTCATCGGCGGTGAGTAAAGTGACGGATTCTATTGATGAAATGGTACAAAAAGTTACCGATGCGGAAAATGAATCTTCAGGGGTTAGTGACATCGTTAAAGATTTAATTGATGAATTAGAGGTGTTTATTGAGCCTATTGAAGAGGGTATCGATAGTGTTAAATCAGCCGCAGAAAAATTTGGCGTTTCTTTTTAAAAAACATATATAAATACAAATAGACAACCAACAAATCATTCATTAAAAACTATTCACTCGCAGAAAAATTTGGCGTTTTTTTTAAAGAACATATATAAATACAAATAGACAACCAACAAATCATTCATTAAAAACTATTCACTATTAAAAGGAGAAAAAAAATCATGGCTGTAGATTTAGAAAATAGCATTGGTGAAACTGTCAATCAACTACAAGAATTATTGAATCGTGCAGAAGAAGCAGAAGAAAATCTGACTCAAGCAAGGGAAAAATTAGCCGCCGTTGGAGAGCAATTTGACAATAATTGGGATGAGTTATCTAACCGCGCCCAAGGATTATTAGATAAAATTTCCACGGCTAGAGAGGAGTTAAATACTCAAACTGATAGTTTAAAAGAAGGTTTAACTAATTTACAAAGTAATGTACAATCGGTTCAAGAAGAGGCTAGTCAAGGAGTAGAAGAAACTAAAACCGAAATTACTGCGTTAAAGGATGACAGTGAAACGAAATCATCGGAATTGCAAGAGGTTTTTAACACTATCAAAGAAGCCTTAGAAACTTTACAAAGCAAAGTGGAAGAAGTACAACAGGATTTAGAGGATACTGTTACTGAATCTCAAGGTAAGTTAGAAAGCGATTTTCAAAGTGCTATTAATAGTAATCAAGAGCAAGTCGAAGAAAAAACCGCAGAAACAGAGCAACAGATTGCCCAAGATGCTATTTCTCGTTTAAATGATATGGTTTCTAATTTTTCTACCCAAATTGAGGAATTAACGGCTAATGTCACCACTCAAGCAGAAGAACAAAGTAACAATACTCAAGAGTCTGCTAACTCTACTTTAGAAGATTTTACAGGACAAGTAGAAGGAATTTTTGGAGATTTACTTTCTACTGCCGAAGGTATTGAAAGCGCTTTGACAACTCTTAGTGAAACTGTTTCAGGTTTGGGTACTACTGTTGACACGACAAAAGATACGGTGGTTACAGCAATGGATACTACTAATATTGGTTTAAAATCTGCCCTTGGCATTTTTGATGAGGTTAAGGAATTGTTAGGAAAAGTTTAATTATTTGACAATTAATCATTAACAATTAATAATTTTTTTTCCTGCTTAATCCTATCTATAAAATATCATGACATTAAATGAGTTAATAGATCAAATGACGGAAAATTTTGAGTTGATGGAGACTAAAACTCAGTCTTCTTCTACTTCTTTTTCTAGTATTAATAAAGCGATCTCATCTTTGAAAGAAAGTATCAATAATATTAACGAAAATACTATTAATATTAGTAGCAATTTAGGGCAAAAAATCTTAGATTTAGCTACTCAATTGAAAGAAGAAAAAACATCATCTAGTGAAATTTTAAATCAATTAAAGCAACAAATAAATTTAGTTGATGAAGTTACCGAAGACTTAATTACTGAGTTTAAAGACAAAAATAATGAATTTAAAGAAGAAATTAATAATATAGATTATCAAATAGAAACGGCTTCTAATCAATTACTTAATAATATCAATGATTGGTCAAATAATATTAAAACTTTAGAGGAAGACTTAATCAGTTATGAAGAAAAAACTACTCTAAATTTAGATAATTTACAAGAAACAAGTAATAATTGGTGCAATGATTTTAAAGAGCAACAAGATAAGATAGAAGAAAATTTGACATCTTTTGAAAGTAGTTTGAATAATGAAATTCAAGAATTAAATAATAGTTTTCCTCTATTAATTAATACTCTTAAAAATCAAATATCAGCTTTAAATACCTTAAATAATGAGCAAGAAAAAACTTTAAATCAACAGTTAAAAAAAGAGATAAATCAAGAAGTTATTGAAGAATTAATAAAAAAAATAGAAGATAATCAAGAGATAACAAAAAATATTGATAATAAAATTAATAAATTAGCTGAAAAATTAATAGATATAATAGACAAAAATAATGAAAAATCTCAAGAATATAATGATAAATTAACAGAGATAAAACAGCTTTCTGACGAAAGTTTAGACATCATAAAATCTATTGATTAATACTAAAAAAAATTATGGAAGTTTCAGAAAATGCAAAAAAAATAGTCGCTTCCGCCGTGGGAGGATTAGGAGTTTTAGGCAGTTTAATTAGTGTTGGTTTTAAAGCTAATTCTCAAGTTAATGCCCAAGAAGTAATAGAAAATGTGGCAGGAAGTTTACAACAAAGTAGTACTGATTTATTGGCATTGGCTCAACAATTAGAGGGAGAAGAAGCGACAAAAGTTCAAGGAATGGGTGATTATATTGGACAAATGGCGAATAAAATCGCTCAAGGGGAAATGCCTACCCAAGAAGAAATTAAAGAATCACAACAGAAACTAGATAATTTCAGTAATGGTTCTGAAAATGCGAATAATACTTCCTCATCGTCTCATGAAGATAATTCTAGGGAGGAGAAAAATAATCAAGATAAAGAAAATAAAACATCATCAGGAGAAAATGATACTTCATCGGGTAGTCAGGGAAAATCTGCGGGTGATTCAGGAGAGAAAAAATCTGCTTCTGAGAGTGAAAAAAATGCGTCATCTCCTAAAAATAACGAGGCTAAAGGAGAGAATAAAGACGCTAAAGGAGAAAGTAAAGAAAAAGATAGTGGAGATAAAAATAAATCGGGAGGAAAAAGTGGCGGAGAGGAGAATAAATCAGGGGCGGAAGAAATGTCAAAAGATGTTGATAAAGCTGGGGAAAAAATGGATGAGATTAATGAAAAGTTAGGAGAATTAACTAAGTTATTTGATGATTTAACAGGAGAATCTGAGGAAAAAGTGGAGGAATTAAACGACACTAATCAACAGTTAGATGAATTATTGCAAAATTTGACAGACAAATTCACCGAAAATGAAACAGATATAGATAATCAGAATGATGATACTTTACAACAATTTACAGATTTTAAAACTATCTTAAATGAATTAGTTACGACTCTTTCAGATATAAAAGAAACTTCTCAACAACAAACACCAAATCTGATTAATAAAATAGAATCTGATCAAGAATTACTTAAAAATAAGTCTAACAATATTGATAGTATTATTCAACAAATTATTGCAGGAGATTATGGTGATAGTAATAACGATGATAATGAAAATATAGTTACTACTCCAGAAAATTTAACTACAATTAAAGAAAAAATTGAAGAATCTTTTACTCCTTTTCAGTTACTAATTGATAACATTAATAATGGTTTAGAAAAAGAGATTAATGATACAGATAATTTTATAAATAGCATAATAGATTTAGTTAATAATAGTCAATCAGAATTATCAGAAAAAATAGCTAATTTAATAACAAACATTCAAGATGAAAAAATTATCAATATTGAAAATAGCTTTAACGATACTAGCCAAATATTAAAGGATGAAGCTGAAAATTTTATAGAAAAAAACTCAGATTTATTAACCCAATTTAAAATTGATAGTGAATCATCTTTAGACGAAATAAAAAATAATGGAGATGAAGAAATAGAGGAAAAAATGACAGAATTAATTAATGAATTGTCAGAGTTTTTTGAGCAAAATGATAATAACTATCAAAATATTGAAGTTTTAATTAATGTCTTGACAGAAATAAATATTATTGCTGAAGATTTAATAGAAACAGCAAGTATAGCAGAAAAAATGAATGAAAATTTAGATAGTATTGTTATTTAATAAGGAATAAATTATGATGATTGATGAAAATTTAATTACCAGTTTAGAATATATTAGTGAAGTAAAAAAACAACTTCCTGATGAGTTAAATAAAATGACGGAAAAATTAAATATTATTAAGGAAGAAATAATAGAAATAATAGATAATAATAAAGCAAAACAAGCTGAAATTATTACTTTATTGCTAGATATAAAAAATAAATTAAAAGATTTTGCTGAAACTATTAATAATCAACAATCTTTGTTACAAAATAAAATTGTTTTTGTTGCTGAAAAGTTAAAAAAACTTGACGAAAATATGACACAACAAGAAGCAGAAATTTCTCCGATAATAGAAGCCTTAAATAATTATTTTGTTAAATTTGAAGAACAATTAAATACTCTTAAAAGTAAACATTTACAGCTACTAACTCAAGGAATAAATACTTTTAATGAATTATGGCAAACTTTAGATGATAATCATGAAAAAATAGAAATCTCATGGTTAGAAATGACACAAGAAATTCAGATTCTTAATGATAAAATTAGCAATTTTCAAAATTTAATACAGTCTGAAAATGAAAATGTTAAAGATAATTTAGACAATACAGAAAATAGTCTTGATAATTATATAGAAAGTATTTTGTCTGAGGAATTAAATCCCTTAGAAATTACTTTCAAAGAAGAGATAAATAATAGTTTAGAGAATATCGAAAATCAAATAACAGAATTTAGAGAAATAAGTGAAGAAAAAGTTAAAGAATTTAGCGACTTAGTAAAAGAAAAAATTAATAGTTTTATTGAGGAGGTAGAAAATTCAATTAAGTTAGATGACTATAATTCAAATTTACAAGAATCTCATAATTCATTTTGCGATAATGGGGAAAACCTAAAAGACTCAATTCCCAAACTTAAAAAATTAATCTGCGATATGGAAGAAGCGAAAGAATCTTTGAATATTTAATTTATTTATTGGAGTAAAAAAATGACTAAACTTATTGATGTTGTAATGAATATCTATGAAGATTTATTAGATTTTGAAACAGAAAAAACTCAAACTTATAATGATATTGAAGAATTAGGAGAATTTTTGATAGAAAGTAAATCATTAATGGAGGAAAATTTTGTCAGTTTAGAAAATATATCGAAATCTTTATCCGAGGAAATAGATAATATATCAGCAGATTTTTTGTTAGAAACAGAAGCAATGTTAGAAGAGTTAGAAAATTTAGCAACTAAAATTGATGAGTTTATGATTGAAAGTGAAGAATTAACCACAGAAAAAAAAGAAAATGTGATTAATTTAGTGGATAAAATGAATAGTAATAGCGATACAATTAATGATTCTTTAGAAGAATTAGAAGAAATTGTTAATAAATTTAATGAAACAGTTACAGAAATAAAACCACCTTTAGAATCAAAACTTATCAATACTCAAACTTTTATAAAAGATGTAATGGTGAGAGGATTACAAAATTATCAAAATATCATAGAAGATAATCAAGAAAACTTAGATAATTTTTATCAAGATAATCTAAATAGTTTGATTGAAGAAAAAAAAGAAAATATATCAACAGAAGTAGATGAAGTTTCTTCCGATATTGAGAATTTAACCTTAAACTATCAAAAAATTATTAATGTTATAGAGGAAACTTTAAAAGAATTTTATGATAATAACTCTAGTGAATTAAAAGAAAAATATCAAGAGTTATTCCAATTTATTGAAGATGAGTTAATCGAAAATTTAATGAGTCATGAAGAAAAGATTAATTATGAGGGAAATAATCTCAGAGAGAATATTATAAATTTATTAGATAATTATTCAGAAATTAATCAAAATTCTGAGTCTTTAATTGATGTTTTTGAAAAACTTATAAATTGATTCTAAACACTATTTATTCTCTAGGGAATCATTTATTTTTAAATAAGGATTAATCAAAGGAAAAGCTAAAATAATTTTCTCTTGTTTATAAACTTTGTGAATCTCCTTAATAAATTCGTGAGTAACTAATAATCTATCTAAATATTCATTAATTTTTAAATAAACTGTTAAATTAATTCCATAATAATCAAAGCTATCATACCTTAAAAAAGGCTTAAATTCTTTATTTCCTCCTTGTATAATATATAAAATATTTTCAGCTATTGTTAAAGTTATTGCTTCAACTTTTACCAAATCATTATCATAACTAATTCCTATTTTAATTGGTAATAACATTTGAGGATTATCTAAAGTATAGTTTTGAAAACTACTATCTATAATTTGCCCATTTGGAATTACAATTACATTATTATAAATATCTTTAATTAAGGTATATTTTAATTCAACATCTACAACATAACCCTCTTCGCCATTTTGAAACTTTATATAATCTCCAGGGCGAATTTTACGAGAAACAATTATATTTACCCCAGAGATTAAATTGCTTAAAGTATTTTTAAATGCCAAACCAATGGATAAACTTCCCACCCCAAAAGCGGTAATTAAAGCTGTAATTTGAATACCAATAGATTGAATAATAACTAAAAATCCAATACTAAAAATTAAAACCTTTGTTAAATATTCAAATAATGATGTTAAAGAAACAGTAGTTTCATGTTTTAAACTATAAACTTGAATAGAATTTACTGCTAAACGAGAAGCCAAAATTGTTGCCATCGTTAAAGCGATAACTATTAAGATTTTTTGAATTAAAATATTTAAAGATATTGGTAAATTAATACTTGGTAAAACTAAGGCAATTCCTCCTACGGTAAACCAAATAAAAATGATACCTTCAAAAGATTTTAAAATAAAAGAATATTGCCCAAATGGAATATTATCATCTATTTTTTTTATCCAATACTTTAACCTATTTTCAATAAAAAGCCCAATTAATATTGCCAATAACACTAAACCAATCGGAGTGGATATTTTGGCTATTAAATTCCAATTTACTAAAGACATTTTACAAAAATTTTTACTATTTTTACAATTATATACAACTATTAGTTTATAAAAATATTAGTCTTAATTTACAATAATTATTTATGCTCAAAACATATTTATTAACAAATATCAGAATTTTGCAATAAAAATATTACTGTTGGCAACATAAAACCAATAACATAAAATTGTAAAAAAGATCTATTAAACTATTGCGTTATGCGCCACTTATCATTTATAATGATTGTTTGTGACTAAAATTACAAAACATAGCCACTTAAAGATACTGAGGTAAAAAGACTTACAAGTCGAAATCTTAAGTCTGTTAAGTTTAAAAAAGCTATTACTAATCTTTAAGTTGAGATTAGTTGTTACTAAAAGTGTCTGCACAAAACAAGACATAATTGAGTAGTTAGTAACTAAGGTTGACTTACCATTCTAACTTCGGAGTTACTGTGCACACAAAAAAAATCAGTTGGAAAGAAAATTCTTTCTCTGAATCAAATCCTGTTGTTTAGCAATTTAGAGGGACAGATCCCGTGAGCTTAGGCGTACTCGGTACAAAACTAGGCATGACTACCATCTTTGACCCCGAAACAGGTAACGCAATTCCTGTCACTGTGGTTCAAGCCGGCCCATGTTTAGTAACTCAAATCAAAACCAAAGAAACTGACGGTTATACAGCAGTTCAACTCGGATACAGCGAAGTACCTGATCGTAAACGTACCTTAAACACTAAAGAACCTAAAGAAGTTAATAAATACTTATCCAGTCCTGAATACGGACATTTAAGCAATAAAGGACTTCCTGCTTTACGTCACCTTAGAGAATATCGTCTCGATGATGTTAGTTCCTTTGAAATCGGACAAACTATCGGAGCAGATTTATTTGAAGAAGGTGCATTAGTGGATGTAGGAGCAAAAACTATCGGGCGAGGCTTTGCTGGTTATCAAAAACGTCATAACTTCAAAAGAGGTAATATGACTCACGGTTCTAAAAACCATCGCTTACCCGGTTCGACAGGTGCAGGTACAACTCCCGGTCGTGTTTACCCCGGTAAAAGAATGGCAGGACGTTATGGAAACACCAACGTCAAAATCCGTAAATTAACCATCGCAAAAATTGACTCCGAGCGTAATTTATTACTCATCAAAGGAGCAATACCCGGCAAAACAGGTAATTTAGTGAGCATTACTCCCGCTTTAATTGTGGGTCAAAAGTAAGATAACTCACCGTTAAGATAAACGAAATTTCATTTTTAAAAATTATGGTTAATTGTGTAGTCAAAAATTGGCAAGGAGAACAAAGTGGCGAAACTACTTTAGAGATGGCCATCGCTAAAGAAGAAAACGCAGAACACATTGTCCATCGTGCCTTAGTTCGTCAACTACATAATCAGCGTCAGGGTACAGCATCCACAAAAACCAGAGCAGAAGTTCGTGGTGGTGGTCGTAAACCTTGGCGGCAGAAAGGTACAGGTAGAGCTAGAGCTGGTTCTATTCGTTCTCCTTTATGGCGTGGCGGTGGTGTTATTTTTGGACCAAAACCCAAAGACTACAACATCAAAATGAATCGTAAGGAAAGAAGATTAGCTTTAAGAACTGCTTTTATTAGTCGTATTGAAGATCTTATTGTTGTTGAAAATTTCACCGATCAATTAACTGCTCCTAAAACTAAAGAAGTAGTTGCGGCTTTAAGTCGTTGGGGTATCCCTAGTGGTCAAAAAGTGTTGTTGATTGCCACAGATCTCTCCTCTGATAACTTTTACCTCTCTGTTCGCAACTTACCCAATGTCAAACTCCTTAGACATGATTGTTTAAACATTTATGACATTTTGTACGCTGATAAAATTGTAGCTACCTCTGAAGCTATTACTAAAATACAGGAGGTTTATTGTGGCGAATAGTAGATACGGAAAAACAACTAAAGTCAGAAAAAACACTGCGGAATTAGCCGATATAGTTATCCGCCCCATCGTTACCGAAAAGGCAACTTATATGATGGAAGATAACAAATATACTTTTGAAGTAGTTAAACCTGCAACTAAGCCTGAAATTCGTGCGGCCATCGAAAGTTTATTTGAAGTAAAAGTGGTCAAAGTCAATACCATGAATCAACCTCGTAAAAAACGTCGTGTTGGTCAAAGTATTGGTTATAAACCTCAATACAAAAAAGCAATCGTAACCCTCGCCCAAGGAGATTCTCTCCAAAGTACATTTTTCCCTGATTTATAATCTTTTGAGATTAATGGGAAATTGCTCACAGAAACTGATAATTAATAATTAAATTATGGGTGTTCGTACATATAGACCATATACACCGGGCAGAAGACAAGCAGTAAGCTCAGATTTCGCAGAAATCACAAAAAGCACTCCTGAAAAGTCTCTGACAAAATATGTCCATCGTAAAAAGGGACGTAATAACAGAGGTGTAATTACCAGTCGTCATCGTGGCGGCGGACACAAAAAACTTTATCGGATTATCGATTTCAAAAGAGATAAAAGAGATATTAGCGCTCAAGTAATAGCCATCGAATATGATCCTAACCGTAACGCTCGTATTGCCTTAGTACAATATGAAGACGGCGAAAAAAGATATATTCTCGCCCCTGCTGGGATTGAGGTAGGTGCTACTCTGATCGCTAGTGCTGATGCTCCTTATGAAATTGGTAACGCTTTACCTTTAGAAAAAATCCCCCTTGGTACTGAGATTCATAATATTGAACTCACCCTAGGAAAAGGCGGTCAAATCGTTCGTGCTGCTGGTGGTTTTGCACAATTAATGGCAAAAGACGGTGATTATGTCACCCTGAAGTTACCTTCTAAAGAGGTGCGGATGATTCGTAAAGAATGTTATGCCACTATCGGACGGGTAGGAAATATCGAAGCCAGAAACCTCAAACTCGGAAAAGCTGGTAAGACTCGTCATTTAGGTATCAGACCTCACGTTCGTGGTAGCGCCATGAACCCTGTAGATCACCCCCATGGTGGTGGTGAAGGTCGCGCTCCTATTGGTCGTTCTGGCCCTGTTTCTCCTTGGGGACAACCTGCTCTAGGTAAGAAAACTCGTAAGAAGAAAAAACTTAGTAGCAAATACATCGTTCGTCGTCGTAACGCCAATAAAGGTAAATAAGACCACTTTCGAGATTTTAACCGCATTAATAAGGAAAATTCATGAGTCGTTCACTAAAAAAAGGACCATTTATAGCGGATAGCCTTCTCACCAAAATTGAAAAATTAAATCTCAAAGGTGAGAAACAAGTAGTTAAAACTTGGTCCAGAGCTTCCACTATCATCCCCCAAATGATCGGTCATACTATTGCTGTTCATAATGGTCGTCAACACGTTCCTATCTTTGTCACCGAACAAATGGTAGGTCATAAATTAGGAGAATTTGCTCCTACTCGTACCTTCCGAGGTCATGCTAAAAGTGACAAAAAAGCAAGACGTTAAGAGATTAATTAGGAGAACAGGAGAACAGAAAAACAGCAGAATAGAAAAAATCCTATTTTCATTCTCAAATTTCTAATTCCTAATTCCTAATTCCTAATTCTTAATTCACACTTCACCTAATAATTATGGCTAAAACACAGGAAAAACCAGAGGTTGATACCTCTCAAGAAGTAAAAGCGATCGCTCGTTATATCAGAATGTCACCCTCAAAAGTGAGACGGGTTTTAGATCAAATTCGTGGACGTAGTTACAGAGAAGCATTAATTATTCTCGAATTTATGCCTTATCGTGCTTGTGAACCAATTATTAAAGTTCTTCGCTCGGCTGTAGCTAATGCTGAACATAATCAAGGTTTAGAAGCATCTAACCTCGTGATCAGTACAGCCTTTGCTGACGGTGGACCTACTTTAAAACGTTTCCGTCCTCGTGCTCAAGGTCGTGCTTATCAAATTCGTAAACGCACTTGTCATATTACTGTGGCAGTTGCCCCTACGATATAGTTAACCATGAAAAAGGAACAACAAAAATAACATGGGACAAAAAGTACATCCAATTGGTTTTCGCCTCGGTTATACTAAGGAACACTCTTCCTGTTGGTATGCCGAACCGAAATTCTATCCTCAACTTCTTCAAGAAGATTATAAAATTCGTCAGTACATCGAAAAAAATCTCAGTAATGCTAGTATTGCTGAAATTAAAATTGATCGAAAAGCAGACCAGATTGATCTTTCCATTCATACCGCTAGACCTGGTGTTGTGGTAGGAAAAGGCGGTCAGGGCATCGAAAAATTACGCACTGACTTACAAGCACTCTTAAAAAATCAACGTCAGTTTCGAGTTAATGTCATCGAAGTTTCTAATGTTGATGCTTGTGCCCCCCTCATGGCAGAATTTATCACCTCTCAACTTGAAAGACGGGTTTCCTTCCGCCGAGTTGTTAGACAAGCCATCCAAAGAGCTCAAAAAGCTGAAGTATTAGGAATCAAAATCCAAGTTAGTGGTCGTCTTAATGGTGCTGAAATCGCTCGTACCGAATGGATCAGAGAAGGTCGTGTTCCCCTACACACTTTGAGAGCCGATATTGACTACTCTTACAAAACTGCTAGTACTATCTACGGTATTTTAGGTATCAAAGTCTGGATTTTTAAAGGTGAGATTATTCCGGGTGAAGAAGACTTGAGAGTAAATAACCCCAATCGTACGAAACAAGGACGTAAAAATCCTCGTCGTCAAAAATTTGAAGATCGCTCTGAGTAGTAAAACAGTGAATAGTGAACAGTGATTTAGTATCAACTATTAACTATCAACTATCAACTATCAACTATTAACTATTAACTAGAAATCATGTTAAGTCCAAGAAGAACGAAATTCCGTAAACAACATCGGGGCAGAATGACAGGTAATGCCTATAGAGGAAATACCATTAGTTTTGGGGATTATGGTCTTCAAGCTATCGAACCTTGTTGGATTACTGCTCGTCAAATTGAGGCAGCAAGACGGGCAATTACTCGTTATGTCCGTAGAGGCGGAAAAATCTGGATTCGTATTTTCCCTGATAAACCCGTAACTCAACGTCCTGCAGAAACTCGTATGGGTTCTGGTAAAGGTAATCCTGAATTTTGGGTAGCAGTAGTTAAACCGGGACGAATCATGTTTGAGATTGTCGGTATTCCCGAAGAAACCGCTCGTGAAGCTATGCGTTTAGCCGCTCAAAAACTTCCCATCAAAACCAAATTTATCACCAGATCTGAGGAATATTAAGTCACTATGGCACTTCCCTTAGTTGCAGACGCAAGAAAATTAAACGATGAAGAATTAGCTGCAGAAATTGTTAACGCAAAAAAAAAGCTATTTCAATTAAGACTATTACAAACTACTGGGCGTTTAGATAAACCTCATGAGTTTAAACACACAAAACACTGGATTTCTCAATTGTTTACTGTTCAAGGTGAACGTGAAAGAGCTCAATCCGCTACTACTACTCAAGCATAAGGAGTAACTATTCCATGGCAGTTAAAGAAAGAGTTGGCGTAGTCGTTAGCAATAAAATGGATAAAACCGCCGTTGTTGCTGTCGAAAATCGTTCTCCTCATCCCAAATACGGCAAAATTGTCGTTAAAACCAAAAAATATAAAGCTCACGATCCCGAAAATCAATGTAAAGAAGGCGATCGCGTAAGAATCAGAGAAACTCGTCCCCTAAGTAAAACCAAACGCTGGGAATTAGCAGAAATTCTAATTACCAAAGCAGTGGCGGTTTAGGTTCGATGATAGTTTTCTTTATTCCCATAATCAATCAAATAACTAAATAGAATGATTCAACAACAAAGTTACCTAAACGTAGCCGATAATAGTGGGGCGCGTAAGATTATGTGCTTACGAGTGTTATCTACTGGTAACTGTACTTATGGTGGCATCGGAGACGTAATTATTGCCGTAGTTAAAGACGCAATTCCTAACATGGCAGTTAAAAGATCCGACATCGTAAGAGCAGTAATCGTAAGGACAAAACAATCTTTACGTCGTGACAGTGGCATGACTATTCGTTTTGATGATAACGCCGCCGTAATTATCAACAAAGATAACAACCCCAGAGGTACTCGTGTTTTTGGTCCTGTGGCTCGTGAATTACGGGATAAAAACTTTACAAAAATTATCTCTCTAGCACCAGAGGTACTCTAAATTATGAGATCATTAAAAAAGAAAAAACCATCTACCGGCAGATTTAAAATGCACGTCAAAAAAGGTGACACCGTGCAAATTATTTCAGGAAAAGATAAAGGCAAAGTAGGCGAAATTCTCACCTCTATCCCTAAAGATAGTACCGTCATCGTTAAAGGTGTGAATATCAGAACTAAACACGTTAAACCCAGACAAGAGGGAGAAAGCGGTCAAATTAGTACCTATGAAGCACCTATTCATAGTTCTAAAGTAATGCTTTACTCAGAAAAAGAAAAAGTGGCTAGTCGTATTAGCTACGTCTTGACGGAAGAAGGCAAAAAAGTTAGAAAACTGAAAAAAACTGGTGAAATTATCGATTAATTTTTCGACCTATTTTCACAATTAACGGTATATTCATAATCATTAGTAAACACTTCCTATGTCAAGATTAAAAACTTATTACCAAGAAACTATTACTGCTAAACTCAAAGAGCAATTTGGTTACACAAATATTCATCAAATACCTAAAGTAACTAAAATTGTGATCAATCGAGGTTTAGGAGAAGCATCACAGAATGCTAAAGCACTGGAGTCCTCTCTGAGTGAACTAGCTGTGATTACTGGACAAAAACCTGTTGTTACTCGTGCCAAGAAAGCGATCGCAGGTTTTAAAGTTCGTCAAGGAATGCCCGTGGGTGCCATGGTGACTTTACGATCTGACAAAATGTACGCTTTCCTAGAGCGTTTGATCAGTCTTGCTTTACCCCGTATTCGTGATTTTCGTGGCGTTAGCCCTAAAAGTTTTGATGGACGAGGTAACTATAGCTTAGGAGTAAAAGAACAACTAATATTCCCCGAAATTAGCTATGATACCATCGATCAACTTCGTGGCTTTGATATTTCTATTATCACCACTGCTAACACCGACGAAGAAGGACGTGCATTGCTCAAAGAAATGGGAATGCCCTTCCGTGACAAATAAGAAATAACCAGAGGAAAAGAAGAAAGAATGCCAGCACACGACACTATTTCAGATATGCTGACTCGTATTCGCAACGCTTGTGCAGTTCGTCATTCCACCGTGAATATTCCTAGCACTCGTATGACCCGCAGTATTGCAGAGGTACTAAAAAGTGAAGGCTTTATCACCAGTTATGAAGAAATCGGCGAAGGAGTCAAAAAAAATATCGTAGTCTCCCTTAAATATAAAGGAAGAAATCGTAAACCTATTATCCAAAATATTCGCCGAGTAAGTACTCCCGGTTTAAGAGTATATAGTAAGAAAAAAGACCTACCCAGAGTATTGGGCGGTATCGGCGTTGCGATTGTTTCCACTTCTCACGGTATTATGACCGATAGAGAAGCCAGAAAACAAAACATCGGTGGCGAAGTACTTTGCTATATTTGGTAACAATTAGAGGCAAAAGGCAAAAGACAAAAAAATTTTTAAGTCTGTGTCTATCTACCATTCTTAATTGTCAACTATAAATTATTCACTATTCACTATTCACTATCATGTCTCGTATTGGAAAACGTCCTATAACGATACCCCCAAAGGTAGAAATCAAAATTGATGGACAACAAGTAAATGTTACTGGTCCAAAAGGTAACTTATCCAGAGATTTACCGTCTTTAATCACGATAGTTCAAGAAGCACAAGAACTTCTCGTCACCCGAGATAATGATTCTCGTAAAGCAAGAGAAAGACACGGTTTATGCCGTACTTTAGTAGCTAACATGGTTGACGGCGTTAGTCAAGGCTTTGAAAAAAAATTAGAAATTCAAGGGGTAGGTTATCGAGCTGCCGCTCAAGGTTCTAAATTAACTCTTAACGTGGGTTACAGTAAACCAGTAGAAATGGAAATGCCCCAAGGAATTAACGTCGCTGTTAATACTAATACCGAAGTGGTAGTCACTGGTATAGATAAAGAATTAGTAGGTAACGTTGCTGCTAAAATTCGTGCAGTTCGTCCTCCTGAAGTCTATAAAGGAAAAGGTATTCGTTACGCTGGGGAATATGTCAGACGTAAAGTAGGTAAAGCAGGTAAGAAATAATTATGACTATTAATCGTAAAGATCTCGTTCAACGTCGTCATTTGCGCATTCGGAAAAAAGTAAGCGGAACTGCTGATCGCCCTCGTTTAGCCATATTTCGTTCTAACTTTCACATTTACGCTCAAGTTATTGACGATGTAGCTCAACACACTTTAGTTTCTGCCTCCACCGTGGATAAAGAACTAAAAGAAAAATTAGCTACTACATCTAATTGTGATGCTTCTGCCGAAGTTGGCAAATTAGTAGCCCAAAGAGCATTATCTAAAGGTATCGAACAAGTCGTATTTGATCGTGGTGGGAATCTCTATCATGGACGAGTTAAGGCTTTAGCCGATGCCGCTCGTGAATCTGGTCTTAACTTCTAAAGAGGAACTTATTATGGCAAAAGAAAGAGAACAAGAACAACAACGCAAAGGCGGTAAGCAAAGAAAACAGCGTAAAGAGAAAAAAGACAACACCTGGCAAGAAAGAGTTGTCCAAATCCGCCGAGTTAGCAAAGTAGTTAAAGGTGGTAAAAAACTCAGTTTCCGAGCTATTGTTGTTGTCGGTAACGAAAAAGGGCAAGTTGGAGTTGGTGTAGGTAAAGCAGGGGATGTAATTAACGCCGTGCGTAAAGCCGTTACTGACGGTAAAAAACATCTTATTACCATCAACATCAACAAAGCAAGTTCCATTACCCATATCAGTAATGGTGCAGCTGGTGGAGCTAGAGTATTTATCCGTCCTGCCGCTCCGGGTACTGGGGTTATCGCTGGGGGTGCTGTGCGTACTGTCCTCGAACTAGCTGGAATCAAAAATATTTTAGCGAAACAACAAGGATCTAATAACCCTTTAAATAATGCCAGAGCAGCCGTCAATGCCCTAGGGCAAATTCGTAGTTTTTCTGAAGTAGCAAAAGAAAGAGATATTCCGTTACAACAGATTTATTCATAAGAGATCAAATTAATTCCATAATCATTATGAGACTTCATCAACTATCCCCTAAGCCTACATCTAAAAAACGTCGCCGCCGTATAGGCAGAGGTATTTCTGCTGGACAAGGTGCTAGTGGCGGTTTTGGGATGAGAGGACAAAAATCTCGTTCTGGTACAGGTACAAAACCTGGTTTTGAAGGTGGACAAATGCCCCTTTACAGAAGAGTTCCAAAGTTAAAACACTTTCCTCTAATCAATCATAAAGAATTTACCATCATCAACGTTGAGAAACTAAACACTTTAGCTGCTAACACTGAAGTTACCTTAGAATCATTAATGGCTGTAGGTATTGTTACCACAAATGATGGACCTTTAAAAATTCTTGGTAATGGTGAATTAACCGTCGCCCTTAATATTAAAGCCGCAGGGTGGAGTAAATCTGCTCAAGCTAAAATTGAAACTGCTGGTGGTACTATTACAATAACTTCGCATAAAGCCCACTGGCTTTAGTCGTGGGATGTATTGCGACACCCTGAAGGGTGTCGTGAATATTTGCTGTAAAGAATAGTTGTCATTTTTGATTTTATCATGTTAAAATAATTACGTCAGCATAAATAACGTAAAATGTTTATCTTAGAGTTTAAAACTGTAGGCAAAACAACTCAATACTCGGCAATAGATGAAGCGATTAAAACTGTTAAATTCATTCGCAATAAATCCCTTCGTTTTTGGATGGACAATAAAGGTGTAGGACAAAAAGGTTTGTACAACTACTCTACTTTGTTGCGTAAAGAGTTTCCTTTTGTAACTGATTTAAACTCAAGTGCTTGTCAGGCTTCTATCGAACCAACTTGGTCTGCTATTTCTCGTTTCTATGATAATTGCAAAAAGCCTTCTGTCAAAAAGAAAGGTTATCCCAAATTTAAGAAAAATCAAAGAAGCGTAGAGTATAAAACTAGCGGTTGGAAGTTGTCTGAAGACAGAAAATCTATCACTTTCACTGACAAAAAGGGAATAGGAACATTGAAACTCAAAGGTAGTAGAGATTTGAACTATTTTCAGATTGATCAGATTAAAAGAGTGAGGATTGTTAAACGTGCTGACGGGTATTCTGTTCAATTCAACATCAAAGAAGATGTTAGAGCTATAAAACCCAGAGAATATGAACCTACTAAACATTGCGTCGGTTTGGATGTCGGGTTAAAGTATTTTTATGCTGATAGTGACGGGAATACAGTTGAGATTCCACAACATTATCGTAAAGCTGAAAAACAATTAAACAAGCTCAATCGCCGTAAGTCTAAAAAGTTTAGAAAAGGTAAACCTGTTTCAAGAAACTACTTAAAAGCTAAGAATCGATATGCTCGGAAACATCTAAAAGTAAGTAGGCAACGAGAAGAGTTTGCCAAAGAGAAGGCACTCCGTTTAATTCAATCTAGCGATTTGATAGCCTATGAAGATTTAGCTGTGAAGAACATGGTAAGAAATCGACATTTAGCAAAAAGTATTAATGATGTGGCTTGGAGTACTTTTAGACGCTGGTTAGAATATTTTGGTTATAAATACGGGAAAATAACAGTAGCAGTACCACCCTATAACACTAGCCAAGATTGCTCTAATTGTGGTCAAAAAGTACAAAAATCTTTGTCCGTAAGAACTCATGTATGTCCTCATTGTGGGTTTATATGTGACAGGGATATAAACGCCGCTATCAATATTTTGAAAAAGGCTCTAAGTACCGTAGGGCATACGGGAACTTTTGTCTTCAAGGCAATAAACGCTTGGGGAGAGGATGCCTCTATTTTGATTGGTAGCAATACCTGTCAGGGTAAGCAACCTCGATGAACCAAGAATCCAACGTGCTTCAGCCGTTGGAGTGTCAATCATGCTTCATCAGTAAATGATCAAAGCAATAATGGTTAATTAGTGTCAAGATATTTAAGAATGTAGAATTGAGAATGTAGAATCTAAAATAGAAACTTTTATTTACTTCTTTTAACACTAAGAAAAAATATCTTAATTCTTAATTTTTCATTCCTAATTCCTCATTATTTATCCACCATTTATAGATATAAATTAGATCATGGTTGTTAGTAAAGAAAAAACTCCAACCGCTCAAGAAACCTTTATGCAAATGGCCAGTGCCGCAGGGCTACGAGGCCGTTTACTCATAACGTTAGGTTTATTAATCTTGATTCGTTTGGGCATTTATATACCCGTACCCGGCATCGATAGACAAGCCTTTGAAGCGGCGGTACAAAATCTTCCCTTTTTAGGATTTTTAAACATTTTTACAGGGGGAGGTTTAGCCACAGTAGGTATTTTTGCCTTGGGAATTTTACCTTATATTAATGCTTCTATTATCATGCAGTTATTAGCTTCGGCTATTCCTGCCTTAGAAGACTTACAAAAAAATGAAGGAGAAATTGGACGGCGTAAAATTGCTCAGATTACTCGATATGTCGCTCTAGGATGGGCTATTATTCAAAGTACTGGGATAACAGTCGGTTTGCTACGTCCTTACGCTATAAATGATAGCCCTTGGTTTATTGTCCAAACTGTATTGGCTATTACAGCAGGATCAATGTTTGTCATGTGGGTATCAGAGTTAATCACTGAAAGAGGTTTAGGAAATGGAGCTTCTTTGTTAATTTTCGTTAATATTGTTGCTGTCTTACCAAAAACATTAGCTAATACTATTGATTACGCTCAAACGGGAGGTCGCCAAGCCATCGCTCAAGTTCTTATCCTCGTCATCGTCTTCTTGATTATGATTGTTGGTATTGTATTTGTACAAGAAGGTACTCGTCGAATTCCTATTATCTCCGCCCGTCGTCAAGTGGGGAGAAGACTATACAGAGAAAGAACCAGTTACCTACCCTTAAGACTTAATCAAGGTGGGGTTATGCCTATCATTTTTGCTTCTGCTGTGTTAGTTTTACCTTCTTCGGTGGCAGGTTTTGCAGAAAAAAGCCCTTTTAATGCGATCCTAAATCAAATAGCCTTAGCTCTACGCCCAGGTACAATCTGGTATGTAGTAACCTACTCTGTACTAATCATCTTCTTTAGTTATTTCTATGCTTCCTTGATTTCTAATCCTGAAGATATAGCCCAAAACTTGAAGAAAATGGGCACAAGTATCCCCGGTATTCGTCCGGGTAAAGCTACGATTGCTTATTTAGAAGGAGTTTTAAATCGTTTAACCCTTTTAGGGGCGATTTTTCTAACTATTGTCGCTACCGTACCAACTTTTGTGGAAAGTGCCACGGGGGTAACAACCTTTCAAGGTTTTGGTGCAACTTCCCTCTTAATTTTAGTTGGGGTTGCCATTGATACCGCCAAACAGGTTCAAACCTACGTTATTTCTCAACGTTATGAAGGTATGGTCAAACAATAATTAGGACATAGGAGTTAGGAGATAGGAGATAAATGAGCATTAATAATTCTCAATTCAACCTTCGACCTTTTCAATTCTCAATGAAATAAAGAATGACAAAACTAATATTTCTAGGAGCACCGGGTGCTGGTAAAGGTACTCAGGCTCAAATTCTATCCCAAAATCTGGGTATTCCTCATATTTCAACGGGGGAAATCCTCAGAAATGCCATCGCCGCAGAAACCCCTTTAGGGATCAAAGCCAAAGGTTTCGTTGATAACGGTGATTTAGTCCCCGATGAACTAATTTTAGACTTAATCAAAGAAAGATTAGGACAAGAAGACGCTCAAAAAGGATGGATTCTCGATGGTTTCCCCCGCAATGTTCCTCAAGCAGATTTCTTAAACAATCTCCTTCAGGACTTAAATCAAGTCTGTAACGGTGTTGTTAACCTTGATGTACCTGATTCTGTGTTGTTAGAACGTCTTTTAAGTAGAGGCAGAGCAGATGATAATGAAGCGACTATTAGTAATCGTTTACAAGTTTATCGTCAACAAACAGCCCCTTTGATTGACTATTATCAACAAAATCAGTTATTAATTAATGTTAATGGCCATCGGGAACTTTCCCAAATCAGTGAAGAATTAGAAACCATAGTTAAATCCTAAAATGATCTACTTTGATTTTGAAGGGAAAATAGATTTGATAAAATCAACAAAGATTACATCAAACCAATAAAAGGATTATTACTATGTCGAAAAAAGACCTCATTGAAATGGAAGGAACTGTTATGGAATCACTCCCAAACGCAATGTTTAGAGTTGACTTAGATAACGGTTTTAATGTTTTAGCTCACATCGCTGGGAAAATTAGACGTAATTACATCAAAATTTTACCCGGTGATAGAGTAAAAGTCGAGTTAACTCCCTATGATTTAAGCAAAGGAAGAATTACTTATCGACTAAAAGGCGGTAGTGGTAAAAAATAATTGTATTATATAAAAAATACTAGAATTATTGCTATTACCAAAAGTGACATTTTGCTTAAATAATCATCAAGAGACAAAAAATCTCTAAAAATGAAAAATAAAACAAAAAATCACTTGACTTATACAACTAACCTATGTTTGACAGAGGTATAAAACCCTGTTATAATTAAAAGCTTGCAGTGTAAACTACTACTATGAAAGTAAGAGCATCAGTCAAAAAAATTTGCGACAAATGTCGTGTGATCCGTCGAAAAGGGCGGGTTATGGTGATCTGTTCCAACCCCAAACATAAACAACGTCAGGGATAAATTATTAACCATTAGTGTAACTCATAAACACTAAAAATTGACTAAATTTATTGGAAATAATAGCGAGATTAACAAAGGAAACTAAAACATGGCAAGGATATCTGGTATTGACTTACCTCGTGATAAACGAGTAGAAATAGGACTTACCTACTTGTATGGCATTGGTTTAACTTCTTCTCAAAAGATTCTGGCGGCAACAGGGGTAAACCCAGATACAAGAGTCAGAGATTTAAGCGATGAGGATGTAAGTAAACTAAGATTATACATTCAGGAGAACTTCGAGATCGAAGGGGATTTACGTCGTTTAGAAGCGATGAATATCAAACGCTTAGGAGATATAGGCACTTATAGAGGTCGTCGTCACCGTCAAGGATTACCCTTGAGAGGACAAAGAACTCGAACTAATGCCAGAACTCGTCGAGGACGTAAAGCTACCATCGCAGGGAAGAAAAAAGCTCCTAAGAAATAAATAGAGGAACTGTGTTTTAGAACAAGTCATCCTGAATACCGTTCAGTTCGGGTTGCCCAAAACCTAAGATCACCTTTTATATAAAATAGTTCGGTGACAATTAATTCATCACCACTAAAAAAAACTAACTAATTCAATTAATCAAAAACTCCATAAACAAAATCAGTTAAAGAGGTAAATTCGGCATGGCAAGACCCACAAAAAGGGGAGGACCAAAAAAACAAAAGAAAAACATTCCCAGTGGAGTAGCTTATATAAAATCTACTTTCAATAACACCATTGTGACGATTACTGATGCGACAGGCAACGTAATTTCATGGGCAACAGCTGGTTCTAGTGGTTTTAAAGGAGCAAAAAAAGGAACTCCCTTTGCCGCTCAAACTGCAGCAGATAGTGCCGCTCGTACAGCAATGGACAACGGAATGAAACAAGTAGAGGTGATGGTTAGTGGACCTGGTGCAGGTAGAGAAACCGCCATCAGAGCTTTACAAGGAGCAGGGTTAGAAATTACATTAATTCGGGATATTACCCCAATTCCTCATAACGGCTGTCGCCCACCCAAAAGACGCAGAGTCTAAAATTATCCCATAGTCATCAACTCGAATTATTACTTGAGTTATTGATGATTAAAACCTTTGTATCTAAAACTGACATCATAAATCGAGGAAATAACCACTGTGGCTGTGTTTAAAATAGACTGCTTAGTAAATAAAACTCAAAAAAATCAAGGGCAATATGCCAAGTTTGTACTAGATCCTTTAGAAAGAGGACAAGGTATAACTCTTGGTAATTCCTTGAGAAGAGTTCTGTTATCTAACTTAGAAGGTGCAGCAGTAACTGCCGTCAGAATTGCAGGTGTAAACCACGAATTTGCGGTGGTGGAAGGAGTAAGAGAAGATGTATTAGAAATGATGCTCAACATGAAAGGGATCATTTTTAAAAGTTACACTCATACTCCCCAAATCGGTCGTTTAGTGGCTTCTGGTCCTTGTACTGTGACAGCCGCACAGTTTGATCTACCTTCGGAAATAGAACTGGTTGAACCAAGTCAGTATATTTGTACTCTTGGTAAGGGAGCAAAATTAGAAATGGAATTTAAAGTAGAGAAAGGAAAGGGTTATCGAGCTATTGTCAGAGGCAAAGATGAACATAGCTCCCTCGATTTCTTACAAATAGATTCTGTTTTTATGCCCGTTACAAAAGTTAACTTCGTGGTAGAAGAAATTCGCTATGAAGGAAATTTAGCAGATCGTTTGATTTTGGAAATTTGGACTAATGGAAGTATAAAACCAGAAGAAGCTCTTTCGGATGCGTCGAAAATTTTAGTTGATTTATTTTCACCTTTAACCGATGCTACAAGTATTACTGGTAAACCAGAAGAACTTGAAGAGCCTGAAGATCCAGCAAGTCAAATTCCTATTGAAGAATTGAATCTGTCAGTTCGTGCTTATAACTGTCTCAAACGGGCTCAAATTAACACTGTGGCTGATTTATTAGAATACTCTCAAGATGATCTTTTAGAAATTAAAAATTTCGGAGCGAAATCCGCAGAGGAAGTAATAGAAGCCTTACAACAGCGTTTAGGTATTACTTTAGCTGAAGGTAAGATGAAAGATCCACCATCAGGAGAGTTAATTCATAGTATTGAGCCAGTGGCTACTCCCTAGTTTGAAAGGCTAGAAAAACAAAATCGTGAATTAATTAATAATTTTAAGGAGGAAATTAATGCGTCATCGTTGTAAAGTGCCTTTATTAGGCTTACCAGCAGACCAAAGAAAAGCCCTTCTCCGTGGATTAACCACCCACTTATTACGAGAAGGCGAAATTACAACTACTAAAGCCCGTGCTAAAGCGGTTCGTAGTACTACGGATAAAATTATTACTTTAGCAAAAGAAGGATCTTTATCCGCCAGACGCAGAGCCTTAGCTTATGTTTATGATAAAGATCTCGTTAATGATGTTTTTGCCAAAGCTCAAGAACGTTATGGCAGTCGTAACGGTGGTTATACCCGTTTAATCCGCACGAAAAGTCGTCGTGGAGATAATTCGGAAATGGCAATCTTACAGTTAATCTAGTTCTTTTTAAGTCTAACCTTCATGGATAATAGCACCCTAGAGAAAAAAAGAATTGCAATTGTAATTCAATACTTAGGAGCTAACTATCACGGTTGGCAAAGACAGCCTAACTATAACAGTGTTCAAGAAGAAATAGAAAAAGCGATCGCCTCTGTAATAGGCCATCCCGTCACCATTCACGGTGCAGGTAGAACCGATAGCGGAGTTCATGCAGCCGCCCAAGTAGCCCATTTTGAAGTTAACTCTTTCGTACCTCCTGATCGTTGGTCAAAAGTCCTTAATGGTTGTTTACCCGACGATATTGTAATCAGGGCTTCCGCACAGGTAGCTAATGATTGGCACGCTTGTTTTGGCGCTTCTTTTCGACGTTATCGTTATACTATATATACTGGTAAAGTTCCCAATCTATTTTTACAACCGTTTAGTTGGCACTACTATCATCAGCCTTTAGATGAATCATTGATTCAAAAAGCGCTTAATCCCTTACTCGGAGTTCATGATTTAAGTGCTTTTCGTCGGGCAGGTTCTAAACGTTTACACTCTATTTTAGAAGTGCAAGAAGTTAGTTGTCAGCGAAAAGAAGACTTAATATATATTGAAATACAAGCCAGTGGTTTTTTATATGGCATGGTAAGGCTATTAGTGGGAATGTTAGTAGAAGTGGGAGCAGGAACAAGATCTGTGTCACAGTTCCAAGATATTTGGGTAAATCGTCGTCGGGATTTAGTGAAATATTCTGCCCCAGCAAAAGGATTATGTTTGTTAAGAGTAGGTTATCCGAATTTTCCGATACCTGAACCAATTTGGTTTAATACTCAACCTATTTTTACTTTTAGTTAAAAAGTCTCAATTAAAATGAATAAAACACCAGTTCCTAAATTAGAAGATTTAGATAAAAAATGGTTTATTGTTGATGCTCAAGATCAACGCCTCGGCAGATTAGCCACCGAAATTGCTAATGTTTTAAGAGGAAAAAATAAACCCACTTTCACCCCTCACTTAGATACAGGGGATTTTGTCATAGTAGTCAACGCTGAAAAAGTTGTTGTAACAGGTAAAAAAGGGGAACAAAAGCTCTATCGTCGTCATTCAGGGCGTCCTGGTGGTATGAAAACCGAAACTTTCGATAAATTACAAAAACGTATTCCTGAAAGAATCATCGAAACCGCCGTTAAAGGTATGTTACCTAAAAATAGCTTAGGCAGAACTTTATTCACAAAACTTAAAGTTTATAGTGGTTCTGCTCATCCCCATGAAGCACAACAACCTCAAGTTTTAACTATTAATACCATACCCGGAGGCGATAAATAATGTCAGACAAAGTAGTTTATCTAGGTACAGGTCGTCGTAAATCTTCCGTTGCCAGAGTCCGTCTTGTACCAGGTACTGGTGCAGTGATTGTCAATAAAAGAGAAGGATCTGAATATTTTCAACAAATTCAAGATTACATTCAAGCCTTAAAAGCACCTTTAGAAACTTTAGGGTTAGAAAATGAGTATGACATTTTAGTTAATTCTCATGGGGGCGGTTTAACGGGTCAATCCGATGCGGTAAAATTAGGGGTAGCAAGGGCATTATGTCAACTAGATCCTGAAAATCGTCAACCTTTAAAAGCTGAAGGTTACTTAACTCGTGATCCTCGTGCAAAAGAGCGTAAAAAATATGGTTTACATAAAGCTCGTAAAGCACCTCAGTTCTCTAAACGTTAATTTTGACTTTAGTAATTATTGTAGGAACGTTGCGTGCAGCGTCTCTACTAATCAATGGAAACTCATATTTATATTAAATAAGGAAATTAAAATAATGCCTAAAGAAGGAATACACCCCCAATGGTATCCTGACGCTAAAGTTATGTGTAATGGCGAAGAAGTAATGCGTGTGGGATCAACCCAACCAGAGATTAACGTAGAGGTTTGGTCTGGTAATCATCCGTTTTACACTGGTACTCAGAAAATTATTGACAGTGAAGGTAGAGTAGATCGCTTCTTGCGTAAATACGGTATGCTCAGTGGTAAACAAGAAAATACTGAAGATACGGAAACGAAATAAGTCAATTTTTCTAAAATATCATCATAAACCCTGACGGACATATTATTTGTTAGGGTTTTTTTATTATAAACGCCTTCAATTATCGATAAGTTTAGATTATGGCACTCATTCAATGGTATCCCGGACATATTAGCAAAGCGGAGAGACAATTAAAAGAACAAATAAAAAAAGTTGATGTAGTGTTAGAGGTAAGAGATGCAAGAATACCTTTAGCTTCCCATCATCCTCAGGTAAAAGAATGGATTGGGGAAAAACCTCGTATTTTAATTTTGAATCGGGAAGATATGATTACCGATAGTTTGCGTGATGAATGGCGTACTTGGTTTAGAAGTAAAGGAGAAATACCTTATTTTACTAATGCCAAAGATGGTAACGGAGTTAAAGCAATACAAAAAGCTTCTCAGTCGGCAGGTATCGCAGTTAACGAACGCCGTCATAGTCGTGGAATGTTACCTCGTCCTGTACGAGCAGTGGTGATCGGTTTTCCCAATGTCGGCAAGTCAGCTTTAATTAATCGTTTACTCAAGCGTAAAATGGTAGCTAGTGCCAGAAAAGCCGGAGTAACAAGACAATTGCAATGGGTGCGTATTTCTGAGGAAATAGAACTATTAGATGCTCCCGGTATCATTCCTTTAAAGTTAGAAAATCAGGAAGATGCTTTAAAATTAGCTATTTGCGAAGATATTGGCGACGCTGCTTATAATAATCGAGAAGTGGCACAGGCTTTTATTGATTTATTAGTTAACTTAGGTACAGAATCAGTATTACATTCTCGTTATGATTTAGACCCATTAGACATGACAGGGGAAGAATTTATTATTAAATTAGCACAATCTAAGTATAACAATGATATTGAAAGAGTTTCTCGTCAATTACTCCAAGATTTTCGTAAAGGTTATCTAGGTACAGTTTCTTTGGAATACCCTCCTCATTTATGAATATAGCTATTTTTGGGACAAGTGCAGATCCGCCAACGTCTGCCCATAAAATTATTTTACATTACCTCAGTTCTCACTATAATCTAGTCGCTGTTTACGCTTCCGATAATCCTTTTAAAAGTCATGGTACAGATTTATGTCACCGTAATCGGATGTTAGAATTACTCATTGAAGATCTTAATTTAACTCATGGTAACGTCCTTTATTGTCCCGAAATTAGCGATGTCCGTACAATACATACTGTCACCAAGGCAAGGAAAAAATGGGGCGAAAATATTGAGCTAACCATCGTTATTGGCACAGATTTAGCAGAACAAATTTTTACATGGTATGAAGCTCAAAAATTATGGAAGGGAGTGAAAATCTTATTAATCCCTCGTGATGGTTATACTATCGACTTTAATGTTGTTCAAAATATAGATAAAATTACCTTAGGTTGTGCGATCGCTCAGTGTCAAATTCCGCCTTTTTCTTCTACAGATTATCGTAATAATCATAATCAAGAAGTTTTAACAGATAAAGTAAAGGATTATATACAAGAAAATTCTTTGTATTTCAATTAACGGTACTTAGACAAAAATTAAGCCCAAATAAACCCCAAACTAGCTTTATATAGCAAAAAACGAGTTGATAGAGATAATTTTAAAACTCACATTCCGCACGTCAATCTGTAATGCCAATGAAATGTGCAAATTGATTTTCAAGAGCAATTCCCATTAATAAGATGAATTTTTCCGAAACGTTGAAAATAAAATTTTTAAACATTTTTTTGCTATTTTTTGACAGCAAAAAGCTCACTTTTATTTAAGTAATTGTTTTTATCTTCTTTTTTGTTTTCTTCATTATTTGTAGTCACTAATAATTATAATATTTTTGACAATTATCACTAAAATAACCTAATATTTTTCTAATTTCTTCTGTTAAATTACTTACCATTTCTCGACTCTCTATTTCTACTAAATGAATCCCTTGAAACAACTGAAATATCCATCTTAATTTTGGATTTTCTATCTATTTTCTGACTTGATTCCTAATTTTTTCTCCTCTTTTATTCAATTCTTGTCTAATCATTCTTTGACCTATGTTATACACCAATAAACATAATCCCATTAATATTCCCATTACTTCCACTCTTTTTGGACTTTTTACATACACACTTTTTATTAATAAAAAAGGATCTTTTAAAAATCTAAATCCTCTTTCACAACTCTGTTGATTTTTATATTGTTTCAACATTTCCTCTGCTGATAATTCTCCTTCATCCATCACATTTGTTGCAATTATAAATCTGCCACACTTTCTTTTTTCTAATTCAATTATTGACTGATTCTCTTGATATTTTACTTCATACCCACATTCTGCATATTTCAATAGAATACTAAAATAGATACATAAGACATTATTTAATATTGTAACCTTACAGATTGTCGTACTATGTTAATGCTAGGAAACAACAAATTTCTCACAAGATTAGTTAAAATAATTTTGATTATTTAATTATCAGTTTTTTCTTGATCAATGACAGAACAAATCACTATCAAAAATTTAGATCATCTTGGATTAATAGCGGGAATTATTGATGAAATTGACATTGAAAATATTGTTAATTCTTTAATTAAAATAATATAGTGTGGTTAACTAGAGTTCCTTTTAATGTCAAAAAAGCAAAAGAACTGGTGACAATAAAGGAAGAAAAAACATGGATACAGTCAGAGAATGTGGGGTATAAATATATTGAGAAAAAAGTAAATTATCATGGGATAGACCAAAGATGGTTAATCATAGAAAGTGAAAAAAGAAAACAATCAGATCTCCCACAATTAGAAAAAAGAATTGAGGCAGAATCGAAGAAAATAGAAAAAGAGTTTAAAAAATTATTTGGGAAAAAATCAAAGGAAAATAAAGAGAAAGAAAAAGAAAAAGAAATAAATCTAACTTAAAAAAATGGAAATATCACAAATTAACCGAGATAAAATGTCAAGACAAAATGGAAAAATATGAATTAAAATATGAAGAAAATAAAGAAATAATCGAGTTAGAAAAAATAAAATGTGGTCGATTTATTTTAGCAACAAAGATAATGGATAACAAGGAATTAGTAGGGGAAGAAATGTTATGTCAATATAAAAATCAACAAAGCTGTGAGAGAGGATTTAGATTTTTAAAAGATCCATTTTTATTAACAAAAAGTGTTTATGTAAAAAGCCCAAAAAGAGTGGAAGTAATGGGAATGTTGATGGGGTTATGTTTATTGGTATATAACATC
>Ga0210023_1000185_pt1 | contig 46253 bp, 35 predicted proteins | sample CryGeymeta201524_FD_183987 | JGI IMG/M metagenome (GOLD analysis project Ga0210023, IMG submission 183987) | Groundwater microbial communities from Crystal Geyser aquifers in Utah, USA - Crystal Geyser metaG 2015-24 (SPAdes) (version 2) | ecosystem: Environmental > Aquatic > Deep subsurface >... | reverse complement strand
ATCTTCGTGATGCCGTGCTGGTGGCCGATGTCATGGGCCGTAGGTGCATTCCCACACACATAGGTGCGCATCGGTCGAGACTAGAGGAGATCTTCGGCGAACCAAGCTACGAAGCGTTCTTCATCACCGAGTGGTTGAACAGCTTCGACAGCGTCGACCAGATCGTCGGTCTCGGCACTAGCGTTCAGACCTACGACATCACTCAAGAAGGACATGACGCGTTCAGACAGTACTGCAGGGCGTTCCACGAAGCGGGCTAACAGGCCCGCACTGGTGCCTGCGCGGACCCCACCAGCGCCATGGCAACGCGCAACACCCACGCGAGGGGAGTGAGGAACCATGCCTGACCCAACGCAGATAGCGGTAACCTGTCCAAAGTGCGGGAAGGAGTATCAGATCCCGCCAAGCAGGATCGGCCAGAAGGCCAAATGCTCGTGTGGCAACGTGATGGTTGTCCAGAAGCCGCCCACGGCGGCGGAGATGACAGCGTGTGCGAGTTGTGGCGCGCAGGTGTACGCCACGGAGGCAACGTGTCCGGCGTGCGGGCGGAGTACCCGCGAAGGGAAGCCAGAGAAGGGACCGCCCGCAAGCCATCCTCAAGATGACAGCCAACACCCACCACCGGGTAGTGAACCGCCAAACGGGGAAAGGCAAGGCGTCCAGCTTCCGCCTACAGCAACGACGATTGGCGATCTGCTCGGCAAGGAGACTACGGAGAAGCTCGGCAAGGGCTGCAACATCGGCTGTGCTGTCCTGATCGCGCTGGCAGTCGTGATAGGGCTGATAGGCACTATGCGGCACGAAAGTCCCGTCGGCGGCGGGACGCAACCGGGCGGCACAACGCAGACGCGCCCCCCGTTGATTGCTGGCAACGCCTACATCATCCGGGCGCAGAACGGCTCTATTATGGACACTAAACACTGGGGCACCACGAAGGAAGCATTCGATGCACACCTCGTCTGCGGCCTCTATCCGGGTGACAAGGTGCGGATTCTCCAGAGCGGAGTGTTCAGCCTTGAGGTCCAGATCGTTGAGCCGCAGGCACGAGCCGGTCTGCGAGGCTGGGCTATCCGCGAAGCGTTCACCGGCGCGGAGTTGGTGCAGTAACGATGGCGCGAGACCCGTTGAGCGAGTAGGCGAGTTCCACTCCGCACCAGTGGAGGAATCACTCCTCCGCGCCCAACGGGAAGGGGCGAGTGCGCGGCCAGGAGCCGCGAGGGAACCAGGGGGTTGCCGCGGAGAGTGGAGCGTGTTAGAGTTACGGGAGGCGTTGGGTGCCTCGCCGAGCCCCAGTGCAGTTCTCGGTTCCCTGACAGTAGGTAGCCTCGGTCTGGTGCCGGCTACGTCGCCACGGTCGCGGCACCAGGAACCAGACCGACTTCGACAGGACGTCCGGACACGGAGCCGAGGGCGCAAGCAGGCACCGATCATGAGGAGTTGGACCGCAGAATCGACGTTTGAAGACGCGACCCCGGTCTCCGGTCTCCGAGGGTACTCAGGAGGTGAAAGGCGATGGCACAGGCGACGGCAGAGGTCATCTACAGCAAGGTAGTGAAGCCACTGCCAGCTTCGGAGCGGTTCAAGCTCGCAGCGCTGATACTGGAGCAGATCTCCCCGCGCGGCGTGGTGGATTACAGCGAGGAGTGGACGGAGGAGGATATGCGCGAAGCCACTCTGCACTCGTTCCGTCGTGCCGCGCGGAGTTTCGGCGAGGAGGACTGGGCCGCGGCAGGTCTGCACTACGCCTCGGCCTACCGCTCCTACCTCCTCACCCTGGACGATGGGTCGCTGCCGACGATCGGTCGCCTTTCAGACCGTGACTGGGGGGAAGTGCAAGCTTGCCTGAGACGGGCGGTGGCGGTGACTTGATGGACGCATGTCGAGCGGAACATTGGCAATTGGCTTTCGCAGAGCGGTAGTCCAGGTGGTGCCCGGCTGCGGCTGGGAGATCGAACGACCTGCCTGGAGGATTGGGTGGACGTCCCGGAAGGGCGGCGCCCCTTGGTGGCAGATCGGCTGGCCTGTTTGACAGGTCGGTCAATCTGCTTGACAGATCGATCAATCTGCTTGACAGGTCGACCAATCTGCTTGACAGATCGACCAATCTGCTTGTCAGATCGACCAGTCTGCTTGTCAGATCGACCAATCTGCTTGACAGATCGGCTAATCTGTTTGACAGATCGACCAGTCTGCTCGACAGATCGACCAATCTGCTTGACAGGTCGGTCAGTCTGCTTGACAGATCGACTAATCTGCTTGACAGGTTGACTAATCTGCTTGTCAGGTTGACCACTCTGCTTGTCAGATCGGCTGGTCTGCGCGGCAGACGGACCAAACGGACAGACGTTAGGAGGAATCGAGATGGCGAAGTTGAGTCGGGAGAAGGCGCCGGCGTTGCTCGGAGACGTGATTTCGCACTGGGAGCAGGACCTGGGGGACGATTTCACCGTCATGGGGATGACCCTGGTCCAGTTGCAGGCCAAACTGACCGCTTTGCAGACGCTCCTGAAGGCGGTGGCAGACCTCGAGAACGAGCTGAACGTGAAGGCCGGCGAGTTGGAGAACGCTTTGGACGAAGGCTATCGCGACGCCGCCAACTACCGCAAGGCCATCGAGATCGCCAAGGGCAGGGACTCTCGCGAGTACGCCGACGCGCCCAAGCTGCCGACCTACCGGCGCAAGAAGGCGGCGGAAGCGCCGGCGCAGTAGGGCGGGGTCGCGCCACGGGCGCTGGAGTGGTGGAGTGTTGGAGTAGTGGCGCTCGCGGCACGGTGGGTCGCGTGGCTGGCTGCGAGGCGTCAGTACCTCCCCTTGACCACCCGCGCTCTTGTCTCGGGGTCGGGAAGAGCAGCCGAGGGGCACGCGGCGCGCCAGCCGCGTTGCACGCCGAAGGCGCGGGAAGCGCCCACCACCCGGCCGCGGATCTGCGGCTGGCGCACACGTGGCTGCCCCGGCAGCTTGGTCGCGCACGGGGCTTGCGGGTCCGCAGTCGCAGGCTCACAGCGCAAGGCTGTTGCGGAGGGCTTCGTCCACACGCAACACGGTCGCCTCAGGGAGCCTGCCCTCAGGCGCGCAGCGCAGCCGTTGCCGGTCCAGCGTGCGGATCTGAGAGCAGTTGACTACGGAACGCTTCGCCAGCCCGCCTTCGCCGGCCTCGACCGCGGCACAGACAGGGTAGGAAGCCTTCTTGGCGGAGTAGGCAGTGATAGCTGCGCAGATGACGGTGGGGCTGTGCCGGTTGCCGATGTCGTTCTGGAGGATCACGACAGGGCGTTCCTTGCCGATCTCGGCGCCGACAACCGGGTCAAGGCAAGCGTAGAAGACATCCCCGCGAGCGACGGCAGGCTGCAGCGTCGGAGGCGGCGTCACTCCTGGCCCACCCCCTCCCACTCAGCCAGGTCCACCGCGCGGAAATCCTCGGCCAGTTGCCGGTTCTCCTCCGCAAGGCCCTGGTAGGCCTGGATCATCCGCTGCTCGAAGTCGCGTCTGTGGAGTTCCTCAAGTCGGCTGCGGAGGGAGTCGCGCAGGAACTCCGCGAGTGTCATCCCCTGTGCCAGAGCGACTGCTTGGGCTTCGTCTCTGAGTTCTCGCGGCAGTACGAAGTTCGCCCGGATTGTGTCGGCTGCAGAAGACATCATTCACGTGCACCTCGCCATTATGTCGCATGGATGTGCCTACGCATTGTACCAAAGGATGGTCCTGGGACCAGGATGTCGCGACACCGGGGCCTGGGACCGTGTTGAGGGTCTCATTCGGTGCGGACCAGGCTGGCAGCCACGCATGCCACAGCCGCAGTACCGGCGGGTAGCGATGTCGTTGCACCTGTCGTGGTCGCAGAGCGGGGCGCGACTACCGCCGCGAAGGTGAAGAAGCTGCTCACGCCCCTCCGACAGGAGAACACGGATCTGCGGAGAACACCTTGGCAACGCATGTCTCTCGCTCGCCGGAGGTTGTCACCATGCCGTTCGCCTGCCTTGGACTTCTGACCGCTTGCTCCGCTGCTTCCCCGTTGGCAGCCGCCACGCCCGCCCACCCGCGCCTCTTCGTCACTGCTGCCGACCTGCCCCGCTTGCGCGCGATGGCAGCCGACTCGCAGACGAACGCCCTCGGCTACGTGCCTGCCGAGGCCTGGAAGGCGATCCTGGCGCAAGCGGACCAGTTTGCCAGCGCGCCACCCTATCACTACGCCGTGGACATGCCCGGCAAGACACTGGGAGTACATGGCCCAAGCGAGCCCGATCTGTTTCAGGTTGCTGACGCAGCTTATCTGCCGTGCCTTTTCGCGCGCCTTGGCGAAGACCGGGAATAAGATCGCCGCAAGAATAGCAATGATGGCGATCACAACCAACAGCTCGATGAGCGTGAATCCTCTCCGTCCGTTCCTGAACACTCGCTGTTTCCTCCTTGGGATGGGTAGGCAATGGTTGGCACTCCTGCCGTCCGGACCACGGTCAGCGTCTCGTGGAAGCACCTCCTCCTCGACTCAGTCTCCTGTCAGTGGGCCCGGACAGTCGAAGTGTAGCGCAGTTGTTAGGTCCACGCAACGCCCCATCCACCGGCAACTGGTCAGAGCAGGTGCAGTGCTTTGGCAAGGCCCAGAGCAGCAAAGAACCCAGCGAACATGACGGATACCTTGACGACCGCGCACAGCTCCTTCGGGGTCAGGCGGAGTTGGCTTCGGTTCGCCAGCAGGAACGCCACGCACATGAATGGCAGCGCCGGCAGGCCGCGCAAGCTGAAAAACACTTCGGCGAGAAGCGTACAAGCGATGCCGACGGCGAAGGCACTGCTGAGGGCGACCAAGTTGCGTCGTTGACCCAAACCGAACTTGACGGCACCCACCAGGAAGATGCTCAGGAACAGGAAGTCGCCGACGCCAATGATCGGGATCACGCCGCCCCCGCCGAGGGCGGGCCAGTGCAGGGCCAGGTGTCGCAGCGCGGTCTCCGAGCCGGCCAGCTTGGAGGTCGGTCCCACCGACACGCTGAACGTGTCCGCGATGGCCGCCACTACGGCCGCCATCACCAAGTAACTCGGAGCCCTCAGCCCCTTCGCCACCAACTCGCCACCGCAGACCGCGGCGCCAACCAGAAAGACGTTGGTTGCCAGCACCAGCAGCGCATTGAGCGAAAACCGGAGGGTCGTCGAGGGCAGCGGCAGGGCCGCTCCTCCCTGCGTGGAGGCCCACGCGACCCAGCGGGACACTGCCTCGCAGTTGGCGCCGCCGATCAACAGCGCGCAGACGCACACCCCCACCAGCAGGTTCGACCAGTCGCGGTCGGTGCGCGTGAAGCAGCTCAGCAGTCCGGCGGTGCCGCAGGCGCCGACCACCGCGGTGAGGTAGAGGGCCGGGAGGGCCGCCCAAGGTGGGAGCTTCAACGGGGTCAGGGCGAGAAACAGCAGGAACGCCGCCGTCCAGCCAGCGGAACACAGGCACCGCCGCCCGAGGGTCGTGGCCCCGTTCTCCAGTAGCTCGCTCACGGGTCCCGTCGCTTCCTCAGCCCGAGTTCGATTGCCTCGCGAAGCGCCGCCGCGTTCTCCGCAAGCATCCCTTTGCCGCCGAACAGGCTGCCACCCGAGACCAGCACGTCGCCCCCCGCGGCCACCACTTCGGGCGCAGTCCGGGGACTCATCCCGCCGTCAACCACGATCTTGATTGACAGACCGCGCTCGTCGACCAACCGGCGCAGCCGCGAGATCTTCCCGGTCATCGCCGGGATGTAGGACTGCCCGGCGAATCCCGGGTTGACGGTCATCAGCGTCACGTAGTCGACGTATGCCAGGATCTCGTCCAGCGTGGATAGCGGCGTGCCGGGGTTCAGCGCAACGCCGGGAGCTGAGCCGCTCTGGCGGATCGCCTCCACGACGCGATGCAGGTGAGTCGCCGCCTCGACGTGGACAGAGATCCAGTCGGCGCCGGTACCGAGGTACCGGTCGAGCGAATCGTCCGGATTGCTCACCATCAGGTGGGCGTCGAAGGGCAGGCTGGTCTGCTCGCGCAACGCCTGCCACACCAGCGGCCCGAACGTCAGGTTGGGCACGAAGTGGCCGTCCATGACATCAAAGTGCAGCCGGTCAACGCCGGCGGCGGCCAGCTCAGCCGTCACCTCACCCAACCGGGCGAAGTCGGCGCAGAGGAGGGACGGGGCGATCTCGATCAATGGATTGCTCCCTGGGGAGATGAGGTGGTGGAGCGGTGGAGTGGGGGAGTGCTGCGTGTTGCCGCCCGACACTCCACTACTTCAGCGTATCCGCCAGCGCCATCGTCTCTTCGAAGGAGCGGATGCCGGCGCTGGCGCCGAGGGCGGTGACGCACGAGGCCCCGACGGCATTGGCGAAACGGGCTGTGGCCTCCAAGTCCCACCCCTTGACGACGCCGGTGAGAAAGCCGGCAACGAAGGCATCGCCGGCGCCGGTCGCGTCGAGGGCGTCGACCTGGCAGACCGGCAGGCGCACCGAACCGGTTGAGTTCTGCACGTAGCAGCCTTCTCCGCCCATTTTGATGCCGACAGTGCCGACGCCGTGGTCCAGGAGCACTTGGGCGATGTCTTCGGGCGCCGTCTTGCCGGTGAGCTGCTGCGCTTCCTCGTAGCTTGGCACACAGTAGTCCAGATGGGGCAGGCAGCATTCCAGCAACTTCATCCAGTTGCCGCGCGAGTCCCACGCGGTATCGAGGCACGTCGTGACGCCGGCTTCGCGCGCGCGTCTCAGGACGGAGGCCGTCGCTTCGCCGTCGAACCCAGGCATGAGGAAGGTCCCGGCGATGTGCAGAATGCGGGACGCCTCGATGGTCCCGAAGTCCAGCTCTGACTCTCGGAGCTTCGCGTTGGCGCCCACACAGTGAACGAAGCTGCGCTCGCCGTCGTTCTGCACCATGATGGCGGTGGCGGAAGTCTGCGCGTCCGGGTCGCGGATGATGCTGCCCGTGCTCAGCCCGCGAGCACCCAGGGCGTTGACCACGAAGTCGCCAAAGGGGTCGGTCCCGACCTTCCCCATGATGGTCGTAGCCACGCCGAGCTTTGCCAGCGCCGTCCCGGTGTTGGCGGCGCATCCCCCCGTGTGCATCGAGATCTGATCCACCAATGCCAGTTGACCGCGCTTTGGGTACTCGTCGATGGGCCAGCACACCGCGTCGGCAACCAGGATTCCGAGACAGGTTACTTCATGCATGGCAAGTCACTCCCAGTGGTCAGCAGGTGGGTACGGAGTACGCCGCGGATGAACTACATCCTCTCGGGCGCAGTAATCGCCAGCAACCGAAGTGTGTTCTGCAGCGCGATTCCGGCGGCCTCGGTCAAACACACGCGGGCAGCAGACACGCCCTTGTTGTCACCGAGAACGCAGCACTCCGCGTGGAACGCATGCAAAGCTGCCGCCAATTCAACCGCGTAGCGGGTCAGGCGGTGCGGCTGGTTCTGCAGGGCGCCCCCGCGGATTTCGTCGGGCAAGTCGGCGATCTTCCGGATCAGGGCAACTTCCTGCGTCCCGCTCAGCGGCGACAGGTCCGCGTCGCCAGCGGCGAGTCCGCGCGTCGCTGCCGCTCTGAGCACGCCGCATACTCGGGCATGCGCGGACTGCGCGAAGTAGAGGGGATTGCGTTCGGACTCGGCAGTCGCCAAGTCGACGTCGAAGTCCAGCCAACTGTCGGGGCTTCGCAACAGGAAGAAGAACCTGGCTGTCTCGCTGCCAACTTCGTCGATCAGCTCCTCCAAGGCGAGGAGTCCGTCGCCACGCCTCAACGCCAGCACCGGCTCGCCGCTGCGAACGAGGCGGACCTCCCCGTACGCGAGGCTATCCTGACTTGGCGAAGCGCCGGCCGCCATGCGTCTGTCGGTGGGGCAATCAGGGCCTTGGATACGGACCACCCGGTCCACGCGGCCCGAGGGGTGGCCCCTGGTGGAGACCTCAGCTTTGGCCGCGACCATGAGGTTGGCCAAGACCTCCCCAATCGCCGCGCCGCGACCGAAGTGCAGAGGTCCACCAGGATCGGCGGCTGGAAACTCGATTGTGATCCTCTGTCCGCGGAGCCCCTCGCAGCTTCCATACGCCGCCTCCTCGGCCAGCACGCGTCGCACCACTGCTCGGAGGAAATTGGGCCGGAACGTCACGTTGAGGAACCCGGGACCCGCCACTGCCACCTTGTCGCAAAGATCGGACTCCGCCGCCAACGCCGCAGCAAGGTCCTCTGCAACCGGATGGGGCGGCTCCCGCCTCTCCCGGGCGAGCACTAAGGCCAGGTTGGTCGCGTAGTCGCCCAGCACTGGGTCGGCCGGGCGCTCAACCCAGAAGGCAGGCAGCCCCTCAAGCGCACAACAGCCGTCGCGGGCCACCCGCCGGGCGGCCTCTTCGAGTGCTTGGCGCAGTTGCTGTTTCACGGTGACTCCAATCCCACGCACTCAGCATCGTACCCTCACCCCCCGGTTGACGTAACCCAGGCTGCCGCCAGCGACAGGAATCCACCCGCCCGCAGCCAATGAAACCTCGCTCCGCCGTCCCGTGTACAGACTCGCAGAACCGGTTTCTCCAACCCATGGCGCTTTCCTGGCAAGCCCTGATCAGCGACGCCGCTTTGGCGCAACGGTGCTTGTCCGGCGAGGGCGCTGCGTTCGATGAACTGGTTCGACGCCATCGGGACCGGATCTACAGCCTGTGCTACCGAATGTGCGGCAACGCAGACCGCGCCAACGACTTGGCACAGGAGGCGTTCGTCCGCGCCTATGAGCGGCTGGACCGGTACGATCCCGGCCGGCCTTTCGGCCCCTGGCTCACGCAGTTGACGGTCAACTCGTGCCTAAACCTGCTCCGCGACGACCGCCGCGAGGACGACCACGACCCGCTCAGCGAGGAGTGGGAGGAGTGGCACCCGGTCGAAGCTCGGTCGGTCGCCCGGCAGGTCATGGACCGCGAGATCGACAGCGCCCTTGAGGAGGCGGTGCTCTCGTTGCCGCCCCGGTACCGAGCCGTCGCCGTTCTGCGCTACCTGGAAGACAGCAGTTACGAGGAGATCGCCGGAACGTTGGGCTTGCCGGTGGGAACCGTGAAGGTTCAGTTGTTCCGCGCCCGCGAGCAGTTGCGCGAACTCCTGCGCGGGGTAGTCGATTCGGACATGCCATGAACCAACTCAACGCACAATGCAGCGACTGCCGCCAGCAGATGGAGCTGGCGGCAGACAGACGCGCCAGCTTCCACCAGCGGCGCGCGGTAGCGCGCCACACGGCAAACTGCCCTGCGTGCCGAGAGACGTGGCAGGCGCTTCAGCAGTTCGCGGCTGCATTCAGCCGCCTACCGACTCGACCGGCGCCCCCCCACTTCGCGACAGCCCTTCGTGCGCGCCTGCAGACTGCCAGGCCGCTGTGGTCACCTCGACCTCGTCTTTCCCTTCCCGCGCCCTGGCCGTCGCTGGCAGGCGAAGCCGGCGCAGCCCTCTTGCTTGTCGCCTGCTGCGCATTCTGGGTCTCCCGAACCGACCACTGGCTTGGGTTCTCCCGGACAGCCCAGACGACGGAAGCCCAAGCCCGGGCGCTGGCCGTCCAAGCGCGCCAACTGCTGCCGCCAGCGGCGCCGCGCCTCCCGCAAGTGCAACGGGCGGTCTGGCAAGAGTGGCTGCAGTGGAGGCATCTTGGCGAAGCCGCCGGTCGATGGTTGGCCAACGAGACCCGCCGAACGCCCGTCGCCGCCCTGGGACCCGCGTGGCTGCTCTGGGGCGTGGCGGCGGCGCTGCTGCTCCTCAATCTGCTACTCGAGATAGGACCGGCTTCAGTCCCTGCCCGCATCACGTTCCGACGGAGGACCTGACTGTGAACCGCCTCACCCTACGACAACCGGCCGTGTTGCTCGCCCGCTGTACCGCCCTCCTGCTGCTCGCCGCCGCCCCGGCACTGGCGCAACCGCCCGAGCCGGAGGCCAAACACCCCCTCTTCTTCCTCTGGATCGCGGCCTTCCTTTTTTTGGTGCTGGTCGCTGCGTTGGCGTGCAGTGTTGCCTTTGTGGCGGTGTTGAGCGGGACCAAGTCGGAGTTGCTGGACCGCGAGGCCGAGATCCTCGACTCGCACCGCACGGCCGCGTTCTGGTGGGGGCTGCCCACCTCCGCCGTGCTGCTGTTCTTCAGCGCCGCGTTCACCAATCAGGGAGACGACGGCCGGCCAATGGCCTTGATCCTGCTCGGGCTGTGGCTGGCCGCCGCGATCATCGGCGGGGCCGGACTCTCAACCAAAGTGGGCCGGCAGATCATGGCGTCGTGGGGCAAGCCCGAGGCGTCTCCTGGCGCCGCGGCCACTGCCGGAGCGCTGGCGCTGTTCCTGCTTACCCTCACGCCGCTGGTCGGCTGGGCATACGGGCTGTACAACCTCATTCTCAGCGTCGGCGCATTCCGACTGGCAGCGGTCTGGCGGCGGCGTCCCGTTCCCGCCCGGCGAGTGCCGAATTCCCAGCCCCCCCAGCCCGACCCACAGTAGCCACCGCCAGACCCTACGCCCCCACTGGCACCATGCTGATGTTCCGGTTGGGGCAGCGGTGCGTGCAGAGACCGCAGCCGTCGCACTTCTCCGGGTCGATCTCGTGTTTGTCACCCACCGTCCGGATGGCTTCGTAGACGCAAACGCTCACGCACTGGCTGCAGCCCACACCGCACCCGCAAGCCAGGCAGCGCTGCGCTTCGGCGACAGCTTGCTCCTCGGTCAGGGGTAGCTCAATCTCCGCGTACGACTGGACGCGGACGGCCGCGCTCAGTTCGGACAGCTCGAGCGGCGGCAGCGGGTCACGCTTCAGGGCCGCACGCAGGTGGACCGACCGGTCGACCCGGGACGGCTGCGCCGCCGGGAGCGACACTGGCTCGCCCCGCAGATGCCCGTCGATTGCCAGCGCCACCCGTTTGCCGTGCGCGATGGCTTCGATGACCGAACCGGGTCTGCCCGCCGCGTCGCCGGCCGCGAAGACGCCCTCTCTCGAAGTCGCGCCAGCGTCGTCCACCACGAGAACGCCGTTCCGACGAGTCTCCAGACCCTCGAGGCTGCCAAGCGCCGCCGTATCCGGGTGCTGCGCGACAGCGAGAAGGACTTGGTCGACCTTCAGGAGGTACTCCGTCTCCGGGAGCTGTTCGGGCGTGCGCCGACCGTCCGGGGCCGGAGCACCAAGGTAGCCGCCCACGCACCGGACGCCGGACACGCGCCCATCTTCGGCCAGAATCTCGGTGGGCTGGGCGAGGTAGAGAATGTGCGTTCCCTCGGCTTCGGCGGCGCGGACCTCCTCGTCGGTGGCAGGCATCTCGTCACGGGTGCGGCGGTACACCAGGAACACCTCGCGGGCACCCTCCCGAAGCAGGCACCGGGCGGCGTCGAGGGCGGTGTTGCCGCCGCCGATCACCGCGACCCGGCTGCCGTGGGCAACCTGCTCCCCGAGGTTGAGCCGCCGGAGGAAGTCCACCGCGTAGTCCACTCCGGCCGCGTCTTCGCCGGGAATGCCCAACGCCACGCCCCGATGTGCGCCGAGGGTGAGCAGCACCGCCTGAAAGCCGTCGCTAAGTAGATCGCCTAACTGCACGTCCTTGCCAATCGCGCTGTTGCACCGGATCTCGACGCCCAGCGCACGGCAATAGGCGATTTCCTCATCGAGCAGTTCTCGCGGCAGGCGATACAAGGGGATGCCCGTCCGCAACATGCCACCCGCTTCGGGCAGCGCCTCAAACACGGTAGGTGCGTGCCCTCGCAAGGCGAGATCGTGCGCCGCCGCCAGCCCCGCGGGTCCGGCACCGACGATAGCGATCCGCTTGCCGGTGGAAGCCGCCTTCTCCGGGAGGTGCTCCAGCAGCGGGTACCGTTCACGCGCCCAGTCCAGCACCCAGCGTTTGAGCGCGCGAATCCGGACGGCGCCTTCGAGAGCGGTCCGAGTGCAGGCTTCCTCGCAGGGATGGTAGCAGACCCGGCCGCAGACCGACTGGAAGGGGTTCTTCGAGCGGATCAACGCAGCGGCGTCTCTGAAGCGGCGTTCCGCAATCAGCCGGACGTATGACTGCGCCGACACGCCCGCCGGGCAGGCTGCCTTGCAGGGAGCCCCGAAGCCCTCCCCGATGCAGGCCTCGGCCTTGTGGCGGCGGTCCACCTGGTACGTCCCCACGATTCTGGAGGTTGCTTTGCCACGGAACTCGTCGACTCGGGCGTAGCCTTTGTGCGCCATCCACTCGGTCAACTCGTCCAGGAGCTGCCGCAGGATGGGGTAGCCGTTCATGACCACCGCAGTACATGTCTGGACGACGGTCGCCCCTGCCAGCAGGTACTTCACCACGTCGACGCCGTTGGCGACACCACCGGAGGCCGCAATGTCGAGGGAGAGCTTGGGGCTGACCTCACTGATCCACCGCAGCGGGTACTGGATCGACCACGGGCCGCCGTGCCCCCCGTAGCCTCCGTGCAACACCGGCGCCTCTGTCTCCGGGTCGATGTCGAGGCCGGTGAAGCGGTTGAACATCGTGACGCCTTGGACGCCCAGATCCTCCAGCCGTTTGGCGACGGTCAAGGGGGCGGTCAGCATCGGGCTGAGCTTCGCAATGACCGGACACGACACCGCCTCGCGCACCAGCTCGACCGTGTGGAAGATCGTCTCCTCGACCGCTCCGCCACGGAAAGTGATGGACCCGTGCGGGCATGACGTGTTCAGCTCAAGGGCATCTGCGCCCGCCGCCTCAAACGCCTTCGCTGCCGCGACCCAGCCCTCGTCTGTCAACCCGTTGATGCTCGGGATGATCTTCAGCGACAGCTCGGCCTTTGCCCGGCGGACCTCCTCGGCGTACCGTTCTATGTCCCACTCGCTGGCCTGCTCGTAGGACATCAGCGTGAAGGTGTCTTCTCCGCCGAGGTCGTGGCGGAGAACGGTGAACCGGGGAGTCGGCGACTTGCGCGAGACTTCTTCTTCGAACCACGACTTCATCACCGCCGCACCCGCGCCATGCTGCTGGCACTTGCGCAGGCGCTCGACAGTCTCGGTGATGCCGGCCGACGCCACGACCAATGGCGTGTCCAGTTCCAGGCCCGCAAACGTCGTTTTCAGGTCCACCATGGGTGTTGCTTCTCCCAACGCCCGCCGTTTGTGCGTGCGCGTTGCCGGGGTAGCTTACGTGTTTTCAGGGGCGGGGGTCTTCGCGTGCTCCAGTAACTCCCGAGCGCTCTCACCGTCGTCAGGGAAGACGACAAGTCGGCACTCGACATCGACGGGCGACGGCTCGTCCCCTCGGCGAGTAAGTACAGCCGCTTCGAGTGCCGCTCGGACCCGTTCCGCAACCGCGGCGCCGTCTTGCCCCGTACTGGGCAGGATGACGGCGAACTCGTTGGCGCCGAGGCGGCACAAGTCATCGATCTGACGGACCGCTGCGCGCATGCCGTCGGCAACCCGCTCGAGCACGGGCATCGTCAGCACTTTCGTCCAGCGCTCCTTCGTCGACGCTCGCTGACTGAGCTTCAGAAACACAATTCCGAAGGTTTGTGGGTAGCGTTTGGCGCGTGCCAGCTCGTCCCGCAGTCGGCGCTCGAACTGCCGTCGAGTCAGGAACCCGGTATCAGGGTCAGTGGCGCTGAATTCGCCTGTTTCCAATGCGCCCACGCTGAGCTTCTCTTCCATTGTCTGCATTCGCAACAGAGCCTCGTTCTTTTCTGCCTGGGCCAGCATTTCGGCAAGGTGTTTGAGTCCTCGTTTCACGAGGTACGACACGTAGTTGACGGAGATGCCCTGTCGCCGGGCAATCTCCGTTTTGGAGCGCTCTTCGTAGAAGAACTCCAGAATGGCTTTGCGCTCCAAGGGTTTCAGCTTGGCGATGAACTCGCGGAGCACAACCCGGTCTTCCACGGCTGCGTCGCGCCGGGTCGGCCGGCCGGTGGAGACCTTCGCGGGGTCGAGGGTCCCGAGACGGTCCCGGTCCCCGTCTTCCCCGCCGTCGTCCAGCGACTCCGCGTAGAACACATTGCCGGCCTTGAGCACCCCGGCTACCTCAGCGGCGTCCAAGTTCATGCTGCTGGCGATCTCGTCGATGGAGGGCGGGCGGCCGAGCTTCTGGGTGAGACCGTCCCGAGCCCGGTTCACTCGGTACCGCAGCTCCTGCAGCCAGGCCGGTTCCTTGATCAGGGTGCCCAGGTCGCGGACGTAGTGACGGATCTCCCCGGCGATGATATGGGTGGCGTACGTGGTGAACTTGACCGCCTTGTCCGGGTCGAACTGATCCACCGCCTTGATAAGGCCGATGTAGCCTTCCTGGATCAAGTCCTCGACCGGTTCGCCATACGTCGCATAGCGGCGCGCCAGTTTCTCCACCAACAAGGCGTGCTGCATGACGAGGTCATCACGCAGACCGGAGTCGTTGGTCTGCTGGTAGGCCCGGAACTTCGCCAACGTTTCGGCTTGGCTGGGGAAATCCTCCGGGCTCATTTTGTCGCCGTCTGGAAGAATGGCCATTGCTGGTCACAAATGATGCGGCGACCCATTGTAGCCGCCGTTCGCAACGAAGGCGACCCCACCAGCGAGGCGCGGGGGGTCCGTCTTGAGGCGCTCGTGGCGGCGCTACTTGCCAAATGGCGACCTAAGGGTCCACGCCGCTTGCTCAGCCTCGGTGGCCGCTTCGCGTCGGATTTGCAGGCTCGGAGTGGCCTTCGCCAGCGCGTAGGTACTCCGCAGCCACGTGGCGACGAACCTGCCGCCGGTGTTGTGCAGCAACAGCGGTGTCGGCGCGACCAGAGCTGCGGCGGTGCGGAAGTCCCCGACCCGCCGCAATAGCGGCACGTACAGACGCTCCAAGTAGTCTCGGTCGATGGCAGTCCCGAAGCGGCTTGCGTCCAGCGCCAGGCGGCCGGCAACCGGGTTGATCGCGTGCGCGAGGAACGCCCAAGGGCCGGCGTCCTGCACACCGACGACGCCCGCCTTGCCCAGGTCCTTGCGGCCGGCGACGTACGCCGTGGCGGTCACCAAGTCCTGAACGCGGTTCGCCGTGTTCGTCAGGTTGTACGTAGTGAAGAAGCCAATGCGGGAGAGGTCTCGCGGGTCTGTAGCTCCCTCGGGCAGGAAGCAATCGACAGCAAATACCGCACTACCTCCAGCCAACAGGCGCCGGGCGAGAGTACCCGGGCCGCTCTCGGCGACCACCCCCGAGATTCCCTTCGGGTGGGCAACGACGATAACTCGGCCGCCGCTCGCCGTCTTGGGCAGTAGCAGCAGACAACGGACGCGATCACCGCAGCCCTTCCGGCCAAGGACCAGCTCTTCCGTAGCGTTCTCGCCCAACTGCCCGACCTGGCGCTTCAGCGCAACCACCCCGGCGGGGACTTCGCAGGACAGAGCGTGCCTCAGTGCCGGCTGCATCTGCTGGCGGAACCGACGCAGGCTGGCGGCAGAGGTCGGCTTGAGCGACTCGATCTGCGTGTCCGCCTCGCGAGAAAGCCGGCTGACCAGTTGCCGCTGCGTCAGCGCGCCCTTCGGCGGCTTGTTGTCCGGGAACACGCGCATGGTGTCAGCCGGCTCTACCTGGAACGGTTGCTCCTTGAAGTGCGACTCGTCGGGGTCGTTGAGCAACCACCGGCCGAGCCAGGCGTAGACGGCTTCGCGGCTGTCCTTGTTGTAGTTGTGGGGCGCGTCGATCTGGACCGACTTGACGCGGTCCTCGGCGCCGAAGAGCGAGTGGACGCTGCGCACATCGGGGTACTCCTCTTCCGGCGTGTGCTTCGTCCAGTCGCCGGTGGCGGATACCATCAGCAGCGGCCGCGGCGCCATCATGGCGCCCAACTCGACGTTGTAGAGGCCGGTTCGCAGGTTCGGCGCGTTTTCGCACACGCAGCCGCCCTGCATGTAGGCGGAGATCATGTTCACCGGCGCCGCCACCTTGACCCGGTCGTCCACGGCCATCAGCATGAACGTCTGCGTGCCACCGCCCGAGGCGCCGGTGCAGGCGAGCCGGTCGGGGTCGACCTCCGGCAGCGACTGCAGGAAGTCCAGCGCCCGGATGCTGTTCCACAACTGCAGCGCCAACGGGCTGATGCCCCACAGGTGCTCCTTGTCGCCCCCCCACTCCCGGTGCTTCACCTGAAGGCTGTCGTTGTAGCCGACCATGTCGTAGGCAAATGCTACGTACCCCTGCCGCGCGAAGTTGATGCACCGCCCTGGAATGGACCCCAACACCTGGTCCTCCAGCCGCCCATGGGCCCAGTGCCCGTGCGGGGTGAGGATGCCGGGGAACGGCCCTTTCTTCCCCAAGGGCCGGTACAGATTGCCGGTCACGTAGAAGTTGGGATAGCTCTGGAAGTAGACCTTCTCGATGCTGTACCCGTCCCGCTCGATCTTGCCGAACACCTTCGCCTTCAGCGCGCACTTCTTCGGCTCCGGATGGAGCCCCGTGCTGACGAGAATGTGCTGCCGAATCTCGGCGGCGCGCGCGAGCCACTCGTCCTTGGTGGCGTACCCGGGGAACTTGTAGTGCATGTCCAGATGGCGGACTTCCGTGAGACGGCGATCTGCTGGCATGGGTTCTTCCTCCGCGTGGCTGGGGCAGACAGGCAACAACGAGAGCGGGGCGACACAGACGGCAAGGACGGTGAGGCGGTTCATGGTCCGGGGAGATTCGCCGGGGCGTCGCGTCAACCTGCTGGCTCCGCGGACCAATCGGGAGAGGCGTCACCTACCGGCACCGACCGTGTGGTGTGGGTTCAAGCGTCTACTCGGCATGCACTTCCATCTCCACCTCATCCCACACCACCCGCCCGCGCGCGTGGTTCCGCAGCATCACGGTGACTGTTCGCGCCTTTGGGTCCAGCTCCAGCGTCCACTCAGTCTTCTTCCATTGGTCTGAAGGCCCAAGGGCCGGCGACGTCTCGTACTGGACGCGTGTTCCGGCGGCGTCGAAAACGAGGAGCGAGAACGTGGGCCGGGCGCCGGCCTCAGCTTTGTAGTACGCCGAGAGGGTGAGCGTCCCCGGCGGCTCAACAGGCAGCGACTTGTCGCTCTGGGCCCACACGTTGACTTGGTCGCCCTTCCCGATCAGCGCGATGGCGTGCTTGCCTTCGTGGGCTTCCGACACCCACGCCGTTTCACTGCCGCCGTCGGGAGTCCAGGTACCGAGAGTCCAACCCGCCGGCGAGTCGCCGGCGGGAGACTCTATCTCGAAGCCCGGGTTGAGGAGCCCCTTGACCTGGGTCAGCGCCAACACGTTCGCAGTGTTCGCGCGGCACTTGGCGGCCAGGTCGTCGTCCACCCCCACCAGTTCGTCGTACAGTGCCACCATCGGCACCGCCAGCGAAGTGGCGCGATGGCTGCGCTCGAACAGCGCCATGGCCAACTCCCAGACCCGGAAGTCGGCTTGCGCCAGCCGGATCCACTCCCAAGACTCGCCCCTGTCGCCCTGGTTCGTATCGACCCGGGCACCGAAGCGCGGGTTGTCCTTGTCGCCGTTCCACATCACGTCGACATACGTCCGCGCGAGGCGCTCCAGATCCTCGCCGGTGAACGACAGGCTGCGGTGAGCGGCAGCAATGGCGAAGCCGATATCGATGGTGCCGTGGCTGATGTCCTCGATGTGCGGCTTCACGTCCGCCTCGTTCGGCAACGGGTCCCAGTAGTTCCACACGTACGCGCCGTTAGCGGTCAGGCGCAAGTTCCGCTTGAAGTAGGTCGCCATCTTGCGGGCACGGTCGGCGCACAGAGCGGCGCCGGGATAGCCCTTCAGTGCGGCAAGCGTCAGGCACGTTCGGGCCGGAGCCAGGTACTGATTGTGGGGCAGGCTGTAGCCGGGGAAGCGTTGCGTCGGGTTGTCGGTGAACACATACAGCCCGGCGTCCGGAGGGATCTCGACCCAGGTCTTCTCCCACCGCTTCACGAAGTGCTCAGCCAGCAGCTTCAGGTAGGCGTCGGCTTTCTCGCGGTACTTCGGGTCGAGGTCGTCGCGCTTCTGCACCTGCCCAATGAACTGCGCCACCGGGTAGGTGACCATCCCGTCATGGACCTGGTACTCGCACGGCTGTGGCGCGGTGGTCTTGATTGTGAACCTCGCGCCTTGCTTCGCCACCCCAGTCGCCTTCAGCTTCGTGCCTGGCAACAGGTCGAAGGTGGTCGGGTCCGCGTACGCCACCGTGCCAAGCGGCTTGCCCTCGGTTGCGTCCGTGAACGCGAACTCGGTCGCGGAAGTGAACTCAAGCCGGTACTCGTGCCCCGTGATGTTCTCCCCGCCGCGTTTGACGTACACGCGCCGGTCGCCGTTTGGCGTGGCAACGAACAGGTTCCCGACGTCGCCCTCCGGCTGGATGTTCACCAACCCGACCGAGTAGTCCACGTCCTGCCACGACAGCAGCCCATCGCCATCGGGGTCACTGAGGTTGGCGACCATTCGGTCGAAGTGGTCGATCACCTTGTCGAGCCAGTACGGGTCGTGCGTGACGAAGTAGCACATCATGTACCGGCGCAGGTAGCCCTGCTCCCCCCAACCCAGCCCGCCGGAGGTCTTCGCGTCCGACCTCCCGATGCCGTCACGCTCTAATGCGTCGACAAGCTGGTATTTGGCGATCAGACCAGGGAGGTCGGCGCCAAGATCCGCGCGAACGCGAGCCTTCTGCTCCATGGTGAGTTCCGCGGCACCGGCGCAGAGACAGTCGAGCACAAGCACTCCCCCCAACACAAGCAGTGCACACTTCATCGTGTCACCTCCACATTGGGGAACGGAGTTCGCCGCCGGTCCGGCCGGTCCTGCCGAACTGCGGCGCAATTGGCAGCCGCCCCGGCCAAGGCTACAATCCCCGCCGCAATTGAGCCCGAAGACCTGCACGGGCCCGAGTGGGCCGAATGGTGCCGCCTGACTCCGCAGGAGCGCTGGCGCGAAAGCCAGCGACTGTGGCAGACCTTCTTGGCGCTGGGAGGCTCCCTTGACCCCGAGCCCGATTCACAGAGTCCTTTCTTCGATGCGGACGCACCAGGTCCGCTACCTCCTGATGGGCGGCCAGGCATGCGTATTGTGCGGCGCAGCGGAGTTTGGCCGGGACGCGTGGCTGCTTGGGGCAGACTCCGCTGTGGTGGCGGCTGGAGGGGAGTGAGCAGGCATGAAGGACGACGGGCGACCGATCCAGCCGGTCTGGCGGTCACTCCACCCAGTTACGCGACCGATTCACCTGGTCACGAAACCGGTACACCCGGTCACGGCGCCGGTCCTCCCGGTCACGGCGCCGGTCCAACAGGTCAGGTGACCGGGCCGGCCAACCAGCGGACCGGTCCAGCAGGTTCGACGACGGGACCGGAAGGAGAGTGAGCACTCATGAGTGACGACAAGCACCCGCTGGCGTCCGGCAGTTCGCCAATGTTCAGCAGGTACCAGCGCCCTCTCACCGCGAAGGAACGCCGGGCGCTCGGACGCGACGCACTTCGGATCCGCCGCGAACTGCGGCGGTTGCCCTGGACCGCGCTCGTCGGGTTCCTCGTCATCATCGGCGCCCTCTGGGGTTGGACCATTCTCGCCTCGCATGACGACTGGCGCGCGATAACTGCATTCTGGCTCGTCATCGGCATCCCGATTGGACTCTGGGCGCACCTCGAGCAGAGAAAGGGGATCTGCAGACAGTTGCAGTCGCTGGACGAGGCCATCGCCTTCGACTCCGCCGAGGTTGTGCGCATTCGGGCGACCTCAATGGTGAAGATCGAGGAGGTTGACGACGAAGGGCCCTGCTACGCCTTTGAGGTCGGCGGCGAACAGATTGTCTTCGTGGAAGGACAGGACTTCTACCCGTCCGCGCGATTCCCGAACACCGATCTTGAGTTGGTCGCGATCAACGACAAGGCCGGAGCCCCCGTGGCGCTGGTGACCAGGAAGCGCGGCGAGAAGCTGAGACCGCTGCGAACCATCGCCCCACCGGACGAATCCCGGTTCTGCCGACCAGCGCACTTGACGACAGTCTCGGGGCGCTTGGCGGACATGGACGACATCCTCACCGCGCTGGCAGCGGAAGCGTGAGTAGAGGGAAGTAGCGCGAACCGGCAATGGACGGCGTCGCTCATTCGCTCTTGAGCAGTCGCTCGTACTCGTCGTGACTCCCAATCCAGAACCAAGTCACGGTGTCGCCCCGCAGCAGTCCCAGGGCGCGGTACTGATCACCGATACGGACGGCGTACACCGGTCGCGTCTTGCCCACGCGCTTGAACCGGAGTCCGGGAGCGTGAGGGTCCCTGCGCCAACGTCGGTACGCGTCCCCGGCGCGACGCCGGATCTCTGCTGGCAGGCGGCGGTACAGCTTCCAGAACTGAGGCAACGCCTGTGAGTTCATCCGGGGCCGAGCTCACCGCCGTCCGTTACTACAACCGTGGTGGTCCGGCCAGCCTCGATCTCTGCCAACGCCTCGTCGGCCATACTCTCCAGGAGATCTTGCGAGTCCTCGCGTGCCAGGAGCGCTTCCCACCGAACGTCGTGGTCGGTGTCCCCACTATCGTCGTGCTCTCGTGCATCCCCAGGCGTAGTCCTCTCGCGCAAGGCAATGAGGTGCGCGAAGTCGATCACCTCAGAAACGCATTCCGGCGGCAAGCGCCGCACGATGCCGAGGAGTCGGTTCTCATGTTCCGTGGTGAGTGTGCTCATCTCCGGTCCCTGCCAGCGTCGGTCTGCGTGTCCGACACCTTGTCTGGATGCCTCGGATTGTAGGCCGGACTGGTCGAGATTACGAGCCACGGAACGGGCACCGTTGTCTTGACACGGCTCTGGTGCTACCATGCGGAAGTCCCTGCCCGCTCGCCCGCAATCTCACTCCCGTGCCACCAGACCCGACAACTCCCAGCCGCGTCTCAGCGGTAATCGTGAACTGGAACACCCGGGAGTTCCTGCGCGAGTGTTTGGCGTCGCTCGCCCAAACGGCAGCGACCGAGCTGCGGGAGATCATCGTGGTCGACAATGCGTCCCGCGATGGCAGCGCGGCTATGGTGGCGCGGTGCTTCCCGCAGGTGACCCTGTTCCGCAACGCCGGCAACACGGGATACGCTGCCGGCAACAACCAGGGGGCGGCGGCGGCGGGGGGGGAGTATCTGCTGCTGCTGAACCCCGACACGCGGGCGGTAGCGGACGCCGTTGCGGTCATGCGCCGGTTCCTTGACGCGCACCCGACGGCGGGCGCCGTGGCGCCACGGCTGGTGCATCCGGATGGGCGAGGGCAGCAATCGGTGCGCTCCTTCCCGACCCCGCTCAACGTGTTGGTGGAGTTTCTGGGCCTAAGCCGTCTGGCACCTCGGTCGCGGGTGTTGGGAGGGTACCGGATGGGATGGTGGGATCAGGCGGACGCGCGGGAAGTGGACCAGCCGATGGCGTCCTGCCTGATGGTCCGTCGGAGCGCGTGGCAGGCGCTGGGTGGCATGGACGAGGGCTTCCCAATCTTCTTCAACGACGTCGACTTCAGCTTCCGGCTGCGACAGGCGGGGTATGCCACGTGGTTCCTGCCGCAGGCGCAGTTCATCCACCATGTCGGCGGGAGCACGCGGCAGGTGAAGCGCGAGATGATCATCGCTTCGCACCGCGGGCTGGAGCGGTTCTATCGCAAACACTACCGCGGTCGGGTACCCTATTGCGTGTACCTGCTCGTCCTCGTCGTCAGCCGCGCCGCGTGCGCGGGAAGGCTGGGGTGGCGCGCCGCGGCAGGACGATAGCAGCCCGCAGTTGCCGCACTACCATACAGCCCCAGGGCGCGGTCCCTCGCCCTCTCGTCGCCCGGAATGACACCCTTCTCCCCCCCCGACATCGACACGCGGTCCTACGACTACCGCCTGACCGTCTGTATCGTCACGTGGAATTCCGCGCGGGACATCGGGCCGTGCCTGGACTCACTGGCAGCCTGTCGGTGCGCGTCTCCCGTCGAGGTCATCGTGGTGGACAATGGGTCGCGCGATGACACGGTCGCGCGCGTCGAACGGCAGTACCCGGAGGTGCACATCGAGGCGTTGGGGCACAACCGCGGCTTCGCCACCGCCAACAACCGGGCGATTACTGCCGCGCGCGGCCGCGAAGTGATGCTCCTCAACCCCGACACCCTCGTCCATCCGGGCGCGTTCGACACGCTGCTGCGCTTCCTGGACACGCACCCCAAAGCCGGGATGGTTGGGCCGAAGCTGCTGAATGCCGACGGGTCACTGCAGATGTCGTGCCGCCACTTCCCCAACTTCGGCGCCGGGCTGTTCCGCAACACGCCCTTAGGACGGATCCTGCCGAAGAACCGCTTCGCCACCGACTATCTGATGACGGACTGGGACCACTTGTCGCCCCGACGGGTCGATTGGCTGTCCGGCGCGTGTTGCCTCGTTCGGCGGGAGGCGTTGGAGAGGGTGGGTCTACTGGACGACAAGTACTTCATGTACTGCGAGGATGTCGACTGGGGCTACCGGATGCGGGCAGCCGGTTGGGAGCGCTGGTATGTGCCGACGGCGCAGATCACGCACCTCATCGGCGGCAGCAGCGATCAGCGAATGCTCGGCTCCGTGATCCACTTCCACCAGAGCATGTACCGGTTCTACAGGAAGCACTACCGCTCCGGTGCCCTCTGGCTCGTGCAACCGGTCGCCGTCACCGGCATCGCGTTGCGAGCAGTGAGTGCCACGAGTACGATCTTCTTCAGGCGCCTGCGAGCGAAGTGGCTCGCCCGGCGTCGCTTGAGAGACCATGCGTAAGCACAGAGGGAAGCCAGCAAAGCCTTTGGCGGACGAGCACCCGGCCGAACACGGGGCGTATGTCCTGACGCTCGTGGTGGCGGCGGTGGCACCGTTGGTCGCGGGCAAGTTCGACTTCCCGCCGCAGGCTGCGCTCTACCTGTTGATCGCGCTGGCAGCCGTCGCCACTGCACTCAGCCGGCGGACCGCGGGCGGCTCCGCCTCCGGGATGCCGGTCCTGCTCCTGTGGCTACTGGCGGCGTGGACGGCGGTCTCCTGGATCGGTTCGGTCTACCGGCACGCGACGGAGCTGGAGTTGGCGAAGCTGGTCATCCTGGCGGCATGGGCGGGCTTGGCGGCACGCTTCTGCAGCGACGCCCGCCGCTGTGAGGGATGGCTGATCGCACTCTGCGCCGGCGGCGGTATCGCCGCCTGGATCGGGATTGCCCAATACGCCGCCACGCCCGACCGGAACTGGCGCACCTTCTCCACCTTCTACAACCCCAACGAGCTGGCCACCTGCCTCGTCGTGGCTGCGTTCTGCGCCGCCGGGCTGGCATTTGGCAGCGACCACCGGCCGGTCCGTCTCTTCGCGTTGACCAGCGGCATAAGCTGCCTCGGCTGCCTGTTGCTCACCGGGTCCCGCGGGGGCGGCGCGGCATTCCTTGCCGGTTCCCTGGTGCTGGGTCTGCAGATGGGTCCGCACATGTGGCAGTCGCTCACCCGCGGAGCGCGTTGGGCCTGCGTGGCACTGCTCGTCCTGATCGTCGGGGCGGCCGTGCCTCCGCTGGCTGCTCGACTCACCCACGGCGGCGCCATCGAGCACTCGCAGTCGTTCCGCGTGCGGACGTGGGCAGGCACGGTGCGGATGGCGGAAGCGCGGCCCGTGACGGGATTCGGCGGCGGAACCTTCGAGTACGCCTATCCCAAGTTCGCCGAGGTGGGTTTCACCCGCGCCGCCCACCAGATCTACTTGCAGTTCGCCGCCGAGCAAGGCCTCGTGGGGCTGGTGCTGTTCGTGGCCGCACTGCTGACAGCCCTGTTCCGCAGGCACCCCCGCGACGAACGGATAACGGCGATCGTGGCGATGCGCGCCGCGTTGGTTGCTGTTGCCGTCCACGGGTTCTTCGACTACGGCTGGCAGATTCCAGCGTTGGCGCTGTGGACTGCCGGGCTGATTGGGGCACTAAGCGCTGTCCCGCCTGCGGCGCCGGTCCGGAGACGACGGTTCGGAGCCGCGCCGTTTGCGGCGGTGGCCGCCGCAGCCGTCGCCCTTGCCCTCCTCCTCCCCGAGTGGCTCTCCGCTCGAGAAGTCGCTGCCGCCGACTCCGCGTTGCATCACGGCAGCCTCACGGCAGCCGCCGGCCACTACGTGAAGGCGCTCCGCTGGTCGCCCCGCAACGAAGGCACCCGCCTCGACTATGCCGGTCTCCTGGTCTCGCTCGCCGCCCACAGTCAGTCAGGCGGCAGGGACCTGTTGGACGAGGCAGAACGACAGTACCGCCTGGCAGTGCGCCAGGCCCCGACCCACGCCGCGGCACTGCGCCGGTTGGGGGAGTTCTACGTGCAACGGGGTCAGCAAGTAGAGGCAGCCAAGTGGTTCCGCAGAGCCGTGGCGGCATTCCCCAACTACACCGCGGCGCACTTCTCGCTGGCGGAGTGCGAGCGCTCTCTTGGCTACCCGGAGTCTGCCGAGAAAGCCTACCGCCGGGTGCTGGCCATCGCCGCGGGACCGGCAGGACAGTTGCAAGCCGTGCCCGAACTCGCCTTCGATCCCGCCGTTGCCCAGGCCGCGTTGCGGCTGGCAGACATGCTCCATGACCGGAAGGAGTGCCCTGCGAGTCTGGCCGCTGCTCGCCGCGGGCTGGCGGAGATGGCGCGCTATCGCCGGTCCGAGGCCTATCAGGCTACGCTGGCCCGCGCCGGCGGGCTCGCCGCGCCGCTCCCGCCAGCCGAGGCAGACCTCCTGGAAGCTGAGTTGGAGGTGTTCGCGGCGGCCGGCGAATGGCAGTGTGGGAGCCGCGAGGCGTTCCGCGAAGCCGTTGAGTCGCTGCGCGAACTTGAGGACAGCATGCTCCCGCAGCTCTGGTCGAAGCTCCCGCCAAAGGCTGCACAGGAGGTGGAATGAACGTGGTCTCAACCAAAGTTCTGGTCCTCCACGGCCCCAACCTCAATCTGTTGGGCGAGCGCGAAACCGGCATCTACGGACAGGTTACCTTGGCGGATATCGACAGCCAGTTGTCCGCGCTCGCGGCTGACCTGGATGCCGAGCTGCAGATCCACCAGTCCAACCATGAGGGGGAGCTGGTCGACCTGATCCATCAAGCCAGAACCTGGGCCGACGCCATTGTCATTAACCCGGGCGCATTCACCCACTACAGCATTGCGCTCCACGACGCGCTCCGCGCCGTCGCCCTACCCGTTGTCGAGGTCCACTTGTCCAACATCCACGCCCGCGAGGAGTTCCGGCACCGCTCTGTGATCGCCCCCGTCGCGTTGGGTCAGCTCTCGGGTTTTGGCCCCGACAGTTATCTGCTCGGCCTTCGCGCCGCCCTGGAAGCCGTCAAGCGGAGCCGCGCCGCACACCCATGAGCGAAACGCGACTGGACAAGCTGCGAACTGAGATGGAGTCGCGCAGGCTCGACGGACTGCTTCTCTCGGACCTCACCAACGTCCGCTATCTCACCGGGTTCACGGGGACTGCCGGGCTTGTGCTCCTCACCCGCAAAGACGCTCACTTCTTCACCGACTTCCGCTACGAGACACAGGCCGCCAAGCAAGTGCGCGGCGCCCGGGTGCACCTCTCCAGGAACGGGCTGGGTCCCACTGCCGCCGTTGCCGCGAACCGCCGCCGGCTGAAGCGTGTCGGGTACGAGGCCGACTACGTCTCCGTGCACAGCCACCGGGAGCTGAAGAGCCGCCTCCGGGCGTCGCTCCACGCCACGCGGGGGCTGGTTGAGGAGCTCCGGCTCTGCAAGGACGAAGGGGAGCTCGCCGCCATCGAGCAGGCAGTAGCGTTGGCGGATGACGCTTGCGCTTCGGCGGCGAGCCTGATGCGACCGGGGCTCACCGAGATCGAGGTGTCCCTCGAACTGGAGCGGCACATGCGCCTCAACGGGGCCCAGAAGGCAAGCTTCGATTTCGTCATCGCCTCAGGGAAACGCTCGGCATTGCCCCATGGAGTGGCCTCGCCCAAGAAGCTGGAGCCGGGCGACCTAGTTGTTATGGACTTGGGCTGCCTCTACGAGGGGTACTGCTCCGACCTCACCCGCACGTTCTGTCTGGGCGAACCCACGCCGCGGCAACAACGGGTCTACGCCACCGTGCGCGACGCCCAGTTGCTGGCTCTGGAAGGCCTGCGAGAAGGGCTCACCTGCAAGCGGGCCGACAGCCTGGCCCGAACCTATCTCGAAGGCAGGCGATTGGGGAAGCGTTTCGGCCACGGTCTGGGTCACGGAGTCGGATTGGCAATTCACGAAGGACCAAGGTTATCGGCGAAGAGTCGCGAAACACTACGCGCCGGTATGGTCGTCACTGTCGAGCCGGGAGTCTACTTCCCCGGGTGGGGTGGCGTCCGCATCGAGGACATGGCCGTAATCACCGCGACTGGGAGCCGGATTCTTACTCAGTCGGCGAAGCCTGCAAGCCTGCCCAGCGTGTAAGCGGGCGGGTACAATAGGTGCCTTCGTCGGTCGGCTCCGGCCAGCAATTGCCGGGTGCCGGTGCCTGCTTACGGAGACACGTTCCGCGCGCAAGCCCTGTGGGCCGAACAAGCTCCCGGGGCTGGGGAGTACGAGGGTGCCGCAAACCTTCGGCTTCACTGGACGCGAGAGGTGAATTGGATGACAAGACGGACTGCGCTCTGGTTTGGGCTGCTAACAGCCCTGCTGATCAACTCGCCAAGCTTCGCGCGAAAGAAGAAGGTCCAGGTGCCCACGCCTCGGGGCACCTACGAGAAGCTGCTGTCGCAGATCGACCGCGACGAGGTGGCGAGCACCATCGCTGACTTCTCCAGCCTCGAATCGCGCGTCGTCGGCTATCCCGGCTACGAAGAGGCCGGCGACAGAGTCTACCGGCGGTTCAAGGAACTGGGGCTCGACCAGGTGGAGCGGCAGCGGTTCGACGGCCCGCTTCAGTTCTGTGCCTCCGACCTCCTGGACGCGGCCCGGTTCGCAAAGAAGCTGAAGGCGGCGAAGACTCCCGTTTCGGAATTCCTGAAGTCGAAGCTCTCAGCCGCTACCCGCAAGCTCCTCGACAGCGCGGATCTCACCAAGCCGCCGGCCGAGGCTCTCAAGACCGCGCTCGTGACGGACCTCAACGCTCTGCTCAACAGTCGCTCGCTGGGCAAAGAGCGTGTCTTCAGCAAAGTGGCACTGCGGAACACAACCCGCAAGCTGCTGAGTGCGCGCCCCACGGGGTCGGAACTCCAGCAGCTCAATCGACTGCTCCTCTGCGACGCATTCCCGCTGGACTTGGCGTCGCGACTGTTCCTCGTGCCAGTCCCCGTCGAGACGCGCTCCGAGATGGTGGTGGCTGGGCTGCAGCCATCCCCCGGCTTCGCGGGCTCCGCCGCGACAGTGCGCTTCCGGCTTCGCTCGCTCTGGCCCAACCTCGTGCGCACCAACCAGACTCCCCAAGAGGGTCTCACCGGCCCGCTGGTCTACGGCCATCGCGGCGAGGTGTCGCAGTTCAACGGAAAGGTCGTCGAGGGCAGCATCGCCCTGCTGGACTTCAACTCGGGCGGCGACTGGTTCAACACCCTACTGCTGGGCGCCAAGGCGGTCATCTTCATCGCGCCCGAGACCACCATCCGCGGCGAGGCGGAACAGAAGTTCCTCACCACCCCCATCAATATCCCCCGGTTCTGGATCGACCGCAATTCGGCGGAAGTGCTCCGGTCCCAACTTGACGCAGGCCACGATCTGAGTGTCACCCTTCACTGCGACATGCAGTGGGAAATGAAGGAAGCCGTCAACATCGTTGGCCGGCTCAAGGGCACGTACAACAAGAAAGTGGAAGGCACGGACCGCACCTTCAGCGACGAGTTCGCCGTCGTCCATTCCTTCTATGACTGCATGTCCGTGGTCCCCTCGCTGGCGCCCGGCGCAGAACAGAGCTGCGGGCTCGCCGCGCTCTTCCAGACCATCAAAGCCTTCAAGGCGGCCCCGCCGCGCCGCGCCGTGCTGTTCCTGGCCTCGGGCGCCCACTGCCTGGGACTCGAAGGGGTGCGCCACTTCATCGATCAGTACATGGACGCGCCCACGGACGCACAAGCGGACAAGGACCGCAAGAAGAAGGAGCGCGAGCGGTTCCGGCTGTTCGCCACTCTGGACCTCACCAGCCAGACGGAGAACGCCGGCGTGTTCTACAAGGGGCACTTCGTCGACCAGAACGAAGCCGCCATCCAGTGGCAGTTCTCCGATATCGGCAAGCGCAGCCGCGAAACCGCCGAGCTGATCACCTCGAAGAACGCCACCACCAAGCGGATGATCAGCCGCACGTGGCAGGACGAGTTCTTCGTTGACGGTGTCAACCCCCTGAAGGGCAAGAACTGGCGGACCTACTTGCCCGGCAAGATCGCCCTGGCCAGCGAGATTGCGACCCTGGGGACGTTCCCCGGCATCGGCTTGGTGACCGTGAACGATTCGCGGCCCCTGGTCGACACTCCGCTGGACGTCGCTGCACACGTGAAGGCCGACAACGTCTACCTGCAGACGCAAGTCTCGGCGTGCGTGCTTTGGGAAGTCATCTCCGCCACCAACGACATCCTCGACCTGGAGTTGGATAACAACTACGTCCGGCTCGGTGGCTGGATGTACCGCTTCAACCCCGAGACGGATTACATGCCCAGCACCGCCGTCCCCAAGGTGCTCTGCGTGGCGCGCCCGCAGTGGGGCGCAAACAAGACGCTCATGGGCGTTCGCGGAGACATCGTGACCATGGACAATGCGAAGGGCGTGTTCCAGTTCATGGGCATGCCCGGCACCAAAGCCCGGGGCGGGAACTGGACCATCGAGGGGTTCCAGACGCATGACGGATGGTCAGACTTCGCGAAGGAAGAGGTCAAGGACGCGCGAGCCCTCTGCGCCAGACTGAAGAACCCGCAGGATCCGCTGTCGGAGTATCTGCGGGACCGGCTCTCCAAGGGCACCCGGGCCGAACTGGCGCAGTCGTCGCCCGCCGCCGCCCCCGCCAAGGACCTCGTCAAGGCCATCGTGAGGGACTTCAACGCCGCCCTTCGACGAAAGGACTTCTACAGCGCAACGCGCTTCCCGGAGGCCGAGCAGTCAGACGCCATCCACCGGCTGTTCGCGCTCCTGCCGAGGGAGACCGGGAAGGCGCAGAGCCAGATCTTGCGCCGCGTGAACCGACTGCTGCTGGAGGCCGCGTATTCGGCAGAGCTGAGAAAGGGCTCCACCGCGGGTGATATCGTCTACGCCCCTGACCGGGGCACGCAAGGGGCGGAGACCTATCCGCTCGAAGTGCCACTGGACCTGGGTGAAAAGAAGCTCACCGTTGTCCTGTTCCGGTGCCGGGCAATGAACATCTTCGACATGATCGACCAGCGCCGGTTCTCCCTGCTTCGCGAGATCCACGTCTACGACGCCGAGACGGAAGCGCAGCCGTTCGAGTACGGGTACTCGCTGCCGGTGCCGCAGCCATTGGTCTCCTACTATGAGCCGTGCGCCATCGTCTTTGCCCCGCAAGACGCCACCATCAAGATCACTATGGGGGCCAGCATCCTGGGGCTGCAGTTTGTGCTCATCAACGCTACCGACAAGGAATGGAGCGGGACCGGGTTTTCCATCGCGGACTACCCGGCCATCCGGAACACCCCCTTCCAGGTTGCCAAGGACATGTGGGCGCTGGACGAGCACCGGATGGAGGCATTCCGCAAGTTCGGCATCGAGAACGCCCGAGTTGACCGGTTGCACCGCGGCGCGAAGGACTTCCTCGTCGCCGCTGAGGACGCGCTGGGCAAGAAGCACTGCGACCAGTTCCTGACCAACGTCCGGTCGGCGTGGAGCTACGAAGCCAAAGCGTACCCCGATGTGCAGGCCACGGCAGACGACGTGGTGAAGGGGATCATGTTCTACTTGGCGTTGTTGCTGCCGTTCGCGTTCTTCGCCGAGCGGCTGTTCTTCGCGTTCCCGGACATCCGGAAGCAGATCGCCGGTGCTACAGGCATCTTCCTGTTCATCTTCGGCATCATCCGCTGCGTGCACCCTGCCTTCGAGATCACCATCACGCCGCTTATCGTGCTGCTGGCCTTCGTCATCCTGGCACTCACTGGCATCGTCTCCTCGATCGTCATCCAGAAGTTCGAGGAGCAGATGCGCCAGATCAAGTTCGACACCGGCGGGATGCACTCGGCGGATGTCGGCCGGCTCAGCGCGACCGCCGCGGCGTTCTCGCTGGGCATCTCGAACCTGCGGCGCCGCAAGACCAGGACGTTCCTGACCTGCATCACCCTCGTCCTGCTGACGTTCACCGTGCTCTCTTTCACCTCGGTAGTCAGCCAGACGCGGTCAAACCGCATCGACCTCAAGAAGAAGCCGGTCTACCCGGGCATCCTCATTCGCGACCGCTCGTGGAACCCACTGGGCGAGCCGACCAATCGCATCGTCCAGAACGAGTACGGCGCCAAGTACCCCATCGCCCCGCGGGCGTGGTACTTCTCGGCCATGGTCGGCGATCAGTCCTTCGTCAACCTCGCTTCGGGCGACAAGAAGTACGCTGCCACCGCCCTCGTCGGCCTGACACCGGAGGAGATCCAGGTCGTCAAGCCGCTGACGACGGCACTGACCGGACGCTGGTTCGGCCCCGCGGACGTGTTGGCGTGCATCGTGCCCTCCGGCATGGCGGAGGTGCTGGGCATTCGCAAGGCGGAGGTGCTCGCCGGCACGGCCAGCATCGCGGCGCTGGGGGTCGACCTCCCGGTCATCGGCATCCTTGACAGCAAGCGGATGCAGAACATCAAGGACTTGGACAACGAGCAACTCACCCCGGTCGACTATTTGCTGATGCAGGAGCGGCGGCGGGAGCAGACACAGCAGGTTTCGGAGGGCGAACTGGAAGAGTACATCCACGTCACGCCCGATGCCGTGCTCTTCGTTCCTTACGACTTGGTGATGAACAACGGCGGCAATCTGCGCTCCATCGCCATGAACTTCGGCACCTACCCGGCTGTCCAGGAGCACTTGGACCAACTGATGGAGCGCGTGGAGCTAAACCTCTACGCGGGCGTGAAGGACACGAGGAGGAACAAGCTCACCACGCACCTCTGCAGCGCCGTGGCGTCCACCGGAGTGAAGGGCGCCGGCAGCCTCTTCGTGCCGATCCTGATCGCCGCCATGATCGTTCTGAACACCATGCTCGGGTCCGTCTACGAACGCGTTCACGAGATCGGGATCTACAGCTCGCTGGGGCTGGCGCCGGTGCACATCGCGGCCTTGTTCATCGCGGAGTCGTGCGTGTTCGCCGTCCTTGGCGCCGTTGCCGGCTACGTGGCCGGGCAGACGCTCTCGAAACTTATCGTGGAGTACAGCCTGGTGCCGGGGCTGAACCTCAACTACTCCTCCCTGTCGGCAGTCGCCAGCACCGCGCTCATCATGGCGGTGGTGATTCTGTCCACGATCTACCCGGCCCGCAAAGCGGCACAAATGGCGGTGCCCGATGTCGAGCGACGCTGGCGGCTGCCTAGCCCTGAGGGCGACCGCTTGCGCGTGCCGCTCCCCTTCACCGTCTCCGGCACCCAGGCTGTCGGCATCAACGCCTTCCTCAAGGAATACATGGAGGCCCATGCCGACTACTCCCTGGGGCATTTCTCAGCGGACCAGGTCGCCCTTGATACCTACTCGGACAAGGTCGGCAAGCGCGTCCGATTGCAGGCCATGGTGTGGCTGGCGCCATACGACCTGGGCGTCAGCGAGCACCTCTCGCTCGAGACTGTGCCCACCGAAGATGAGTGGGTCAATGAAGTGCATATCACCATCCGGCGGGAGAGCGGCGACGAGGCCTCCTGGCTTCGTACCACCCGCAACTTCCTGAACATGGTCCGGAAGCAGTTCCTCATCTGGCGGACACTGCGCCCGGATCTCAAAGAGCAGTACCAGCAGACAGGCGAGGAGTTGATCGCGAGTGGCGGCTCAGATCGATAGGGAACTTGAAGAATACCGCACCTTAATGGAGGTGCCCGACAAGTTTGAGGAGGGGTTCAACCTCAAGACCATTGTCGGCGCCTTGTTCCTCGGCTTCATCATGCTGCCGGGATCGATCTACCTGGGGCTGGTGGCAGGCCAGGACCTGGGACCGGCGGCAGAATGGGTGACCATCATCCTGTTCGCCGAGGTGGCGCGCCGGTCGTTCACAACCCTGAAGCGGCAGGAGATCTACCTGCTGTACTATATGGCGGGCACGTTGGTCGGCATGCACGGCGCCATCAAGGTCGGGGGCGGGCCGTTCGGCTACATGATCTACAACGCCTACCTGCGGGTCTCGCCTGCCTTCAAAGGGTTTGGCATCGCCGATGACATCCCCCTCTGGGTCGCACCGCAGGCCGATTCCTACGCGATCACTCACCGCACGTTCCTGCATCACGACTGGGTCTACGCCATCATCATCGGCCTGATCGGCGCAGTTTTGGGCCGGTTCTCCTGGCTCGGGCTCGGCTATACCCTGTTCCGCCTCTGCGCCGACTACGAGCGACTGCCCTTCCCCATGGCACCCATTGCCGCTCAAGGCGCCACCGCCTTGGCTGAGACGACCTCTCGCGAGGAGACTTGGCGTTGGCGGGTGTTCTCCATCGGCTCCATGATCGGGCTGACGTTCGGCGTTTTCTACGTGGGCATTCCGGCGCTGTCCGGGGCAGTGATGGCCAAGCCGCTGCAGTTGCTGCCCATCCCGTGGGTGGACTTGACCCAGAACACAGAAGCACTGCTAAAGGCAACCCCAACCGGGTTTACCTGCAACCTGGGGAGTGTGCTGGTCGGGTTTGTGCTGCCATTCTGGGCCGTCATCGGCGGCTTCATCTCCGCCGCCGGCACGATGTTCGTAAACCCTGCGCTGCATCACTTCGGCATGCTCAAGAGCTGGCGGCCGGGGATGGACACGATCCAGACGTCGTTCGTGAACAGCATCGACTTCTACCTGAGCTTCGGCATCGGCGTATCGATGGCAATCGCGATCATCGGCTTCTACCAGATCGCCCAGGCACTGCGTACGGGAAAAGCCGCTCGCCAGGCCGCCGCGGAGCATCACCGGAACATCGCGCCGAAGGACCGTGGCGACTTCTCCCCGGTCCTGGCCATCGCCATGTACGTCTTCTCCTCCATTGGCTACATTCTCCTCTGCATCCACCTTGTCCCGAAGTTCTCCTGGATGTTCGTAGCGTTCTTCGCCTTCGTGTTCTCGCCCTTGAACTCGTATATCAACGCCCGACTTCAGGGGCTGATCGGGCAGGCCCAGTCCATCCCGATGGTCAAAGAGGGCGTCATCATCCTGAGCGGCTACAAAGGCATCGACATCTGGTTCGCTCCGTTGCCCTACTTCGACTACGGCGGTTGGGCACAGAAGTTCCGGGAGATCGAGTTGACCGGCACCAAGGTAACCAGCATCATCAAGGCGGAGATCTTCATGTTCCCGCTGATCTACGCCACCAGCTTGCTGTATTGGTGGTTCATGTGGCGGTTGGCGCCGATCCCGTCCCACGCCTACCCCTACGCTCAGAAGATGTGGCACCTCAACGCGCTCCAGAGCGGGCTCTGGTTCACGGCCACCATGGAAGGGCGCTCCATCTTCATGCAGGCCTGGAAGCCGCCGGTGGCCATTGCCGGTGGGGTCTTTGCTTTGGGCTCCTACGCCATTCTCTCGGCGTTCAAACTCCCCACCATGCTCGTGTACGGGATTGCCCGCGGGCTCGGATACATGCCGCATTTCGTTGTGCCAGAGATCATCGGGGCACTGCTCGGCCGGTACTATTTCATGCCCAGGTTCGGTACCCAGCAATGGCGACGCTACGCCACCGTGCTCCTTGCCGGATTCAGTTGTGGCATGGGTTTGGTTGGCATGGGCTGCGTGGCTCTGGCCATGATCTCCAAGTCCGTCACGCAGATGCCTTTCTGAGCAATTGCCGCCGCAAGCGGTCTGTTCCCGCCGAGCAGACGGCAAGTTACCGACTGCTTTCTCCAAACCAGCGCGCCCTCGCAGGACGCGCTGGTTTTTTTGGAGCACCCCGGACAGGTGGTCAGACTGAAGTCGCGTCAACCGGTCCCGTGCTACAATCGGGTTGGCCGGGACCCGTCTCCCGGAGCAGAGCTCCGATATGTCGAGGCTGTCGTTCCCAAGGCCGGCGAGGAATGCGCACTCAGATCCTCATCAACACGCACCCCCTGGAGACGCGAGTCGCCTTCCTTGAGGACGGCGTACTCACGGACTTCGAGGTCGAGCGCGAGCAGAGAATCGTCGGCAGCCTCTTCAAAGGCCGCGTGGTCAACGTGCTCCCGGGGATGGACGCCGCCTTCGTGGACATCGGGCGGCGCCGCAACGCGTATATCTACGTCGGCGACGTCGACCCCGCTCGGCTGTCGGAGACGAGTCGCCGCCGAACCCGCTACGCCTCAATCGCCGAGGCGCTGACCGTCGGCGAGGACCTGATTGTCCAAGTCGTCCGGCCGCCGGTCGGCTCCAAAGGGCCTCGGGTCACCACTCGCCTCAGTCTGCAGGGGCGCTACTCAGTGCTCATGATCGCGAGTCCGGGGCATCTTGGCGTGTCTCGACAGATCGACGAGAAGGGCGAGCAGAAGCGATTGAGGCGGTTGGCCGACCGGTTGCGGCCGCTGGGGCACGGGTTGATCTTCCGAACCGAGGCGGAGGGGTGCGACGAGGCGGCACTGGGCCGCGATGTTGCCGGGCTACTGGAGAGGTGGGAACAGCTCCACGAACAATCGGGAGCCGCCGGGGAACCGAAGCTGCTCTACCAGGAACCCGGCCTCGCGGAACGGGTGATCCGCGACCGCGCTGGCCAGGACGTGGCTGAGATCGTCGTGGACGCCCGGGGAGACTTCGAGCACTGCCAGCGGCTGCTCGAAGAGACGGCGCCGGCTCTGGCAGCGAAACTGAAGCTCGTCACGTCGCCGCCGCCGCTCTTCGATGCCTACGGCGTCGAAGCACAGGTGCGTCTTGCCCTGTCGCGACGCGTCCCGCTTCCCAGCGGTGGTCACTTGACCATCGACGAGACCGAGGCCCTCACCAGCATCGACGTCGACACCGGGAGCTTTGTCGGTTCCTCGCACCTCTCCGGTACGGTCCTGGCCACCAATCAGGAAGCGGTCAAGGAATGCGCGCGACAGATCCGCCTCCGCGATCTCGGGGGCATCATCATCATCGATTTCATCGACATGAATCGCGTCCGAGACCGCGTCCACGTGATGGACGCACTCGAGGCGGAACTCCACCGCGACCGGAGGCAGCCGCGCATTGTCCACCTTAGCCCGCTCGGCCTGGTTGAGCTGACGCGGCGCAGACGGGGCTTGAGCCTCTCGCAGATGATGCGCGTGACTTGCCCCTACTGCGACGGGCTCGGTGAGGTGTGCTCTGCGACGACGGTGGCTGCTGAGGCTCGTCGGGAGGTGCTCCGTGAGTGCGCCCGCAGCCATCCCGAAGCCGTGCTGCTCTCCGTACATCCAGAGGTGGCCGCTCAGTTGGTAGAGCACGATGGCGAGGGACTGCAGACCCTTGAAGCTGGAACCGGCGCACAAGTGTTCCTCGCCGTCAGCGTTGACGCTCACCTCGAACACATCCAGGTTGAGGCGGGCTCGGCGGCCGCGCTCGCCGCCCGGTGTTCTCCCCCCGCCGAAGGCTCCGTCCTCGAGGTCCTCCTCCGCAGCGAGCCGCTGGTGCCCCACGGACACCCGCTGTACGTCCCGCGGGAGCGCTGCCTCGTCCGCTTGCCCGAGCTCACCGGTCACGAACAAGATCCGTTCCGGATCCGGGTCACCCAGTGTGGCCGTTGGTTCTGCCAGTCTGAGACCGACCACGCGTAACCGAGCCCGCGGCGGCGTCAACGGGCGCAGCCCTACCGGTCGCCTTCCGCCTCGACCCGGTCCCCGCTTTCAAGCAGTCGGCGCAGTTCGGCTGCGAGCCCCGGCAAGTCTGCGTCCGGCAGTTTGCGGTGGCGGTCATCACTCACGTAGAACGAATCCTCCGCCCTGCCAGCCCAAGTGGTGATCTTGGCGACGTGAATGTCAAGCCCCAAGGCGGAGATCGAGCGCGTCAGCCAGTGCAGCAGACCCGGGACGTCACTTGCGGTCAGCCGCATCACCGTGTGCAAGTCGGATAGTTCGTTGGATAGCGTCAACTGGTGGATCTGGACAGGCAGCCCTTGTGGCTTGCCTGCCCGCGCCAGCAGTTCGGTGACTGCGACGCGCTCTCCCGCCATGTCTCGCAGGTCGCGCGCAACGCGCCCTCGCCGCGCCTCCGAAAGCTGGCGTCCCCGGTGGCTGACCCAGAGCGTATCAAGGACGATGTCCCGGTCGCCTTCCAGCGTGAATACCTGCGCGGAGTGGATGTCCACCTCGTCGGCAAACAGAGCTCCCGCAACGCGGCTCAGCAACCCCGGCGTCGGCGAGTCGTGGACGCAGAGGGTGAGTTCGCTGTAGGTAGCCCCGGGTCGGTCCCAGACGTCGACCACCGGTCCTTCCGTCGCCAACCGGTCCAGAAACGAAGCGTGGGTCGCGAGCGCTCCGAGCGGCGTGTTCAGCAGGTACCCCGGTGGAAGCGCCTCGCACAGGCGCGCCACTGCTTCGGACGAGATGCTGGTCTGTGCAAGCTGCCGCGAAACCTCCTCGCGCTTCTGGTCCACCTCTGAAGCCAGATCCGTCTCGTCCCCGACGGCAGCCATGGACTGGTTCACTCGAACGTACAGGTCCTCGAGCAACTCCAGATCGGAATCCGTGTACGAACCAGTACCGACAGCGCGGGTATCTGCATGGCTGAGGACAAACAGCAGCTTCAGAGCATCCCGGTCACCAATCGCAGCCGCCGTCTCTCGTACTGTCGCCGGATCGGCCAGGTCCAGGAGGCGCGAGGCGCGAGGCAGTCTCAGGTGCTCTCGCACCAGCGTGACCAACGTCGCCTTCCGCGACTCGCTGAGGCGGAGCCGCTCGGCGATGGCTGCCACCATCTCGGCTCCCACCACAGAGTGGTCCTCGCCGGCCCGCACCTTGCCGACGTCGTGGAGCAGGGCGCCGAGCGCAAGGATCTCCCGATCGGCCACCTCGGCGAGTACCTCAGCCACCAGTGAACCGGATTCGGTGTCGGCACCGATCGACGCGAGTCGCTCCAACACGCGGAGCGCATGCTCGCCCACGGTCAACTCGTGGGCCGGGTCCGCCGGGACAAAGGTCATCATGTCCTCCGCCTCGGGCAGGATCCTCCGCAGCAAGCCGCGGTCGCGCATCTCTCGCAACGGCCGCACCTCGCAGAGGCTCTCGCCGAGGAGTTCGAGGAACGCCTCAGTCACCGGCGGAGAGAGCGGTTGCCCTGCAGGCAAGAGAGGAACGCACTCTTCCAGGGCGCGATCCAGGTCGGGGTGGAACTCAATTCCATAGCGCTGCCCCAGGCGATACGCGACCACTGCGAGTTCCGGTTGCAGGCGCAAGCGGCGCGGCGCGGTCGACTGCAGCCGTCCATCCAGAACGGTGAAGTCTTCGGCAAGCGGCAGTCGCGACCAGAGCAACTGCCGACTCACCTTCGCCGCGAATCGGCGGATGTGCGCCGCCCGGCGGAAGTGCTCTCGCATGAAGAGCTGCCCAGCCGTCAACTGCCCGCTCCGATAGCCAAAGGCTCGCCCGAGTGCGCCCTGCACTTCGGGAAGCAGCACGTCCTGCTTTCGCTGTGCGTGCAAGTGCAGCCAGGTCCGCACCTTCCGCAGGTACTCCTCCGCGTCCCGGACCATCTGACATTCGCTCGACCGGACCACACCATCGCGCACGAGACGCTCCAGCACCTCTCCCCGGGAAGAGGTGCCGTACCGGACCTGCGCCATCCAGATCGCCGCCTGGAGGTCCCGAAGTCCGCCCGGGCCTCCCTTGATGTCGGGTTGAACGGAGTACAAGCTGACCTCCGCCCTGCGGCTGGTCTCAAGCTGCTCACGCGCCTTGTCCTGCAGGTACGCCACCACGTCGGTGTGCGTCGTCAGCTCCGACTTCAGGCGCTCGAAGAGCGTGCGGGAGCCGACCACCAAGCGTGCATCCAGAAGCGAGGTCTTCGTCTGGTGGTCGAGGGCAGGCACATCCGCAAGGGGTCGGAACCCATACCCGACCTCCAAGTCCGTGGCATCCATGAGTACCTCGACGACGAGCCGGAAGGTGTGGTTGATGAGCGCATCGACGAACGGGTTGTCTTCGTGGGACGGCACGAACGCGAGATCGATGTCGGAGAAAGGCGCCAGTTCCCGCCGACCGTACCCCCCTGTCGCCACCAGCGCCGCCTCGGTGACTCCCTGCTGAAAGCAGTCGCCGTGCGAGAGCTTGGCGCGACTGAGGGCCAGTTGGTACAGGGAACGCAGGATCCCGTCGACGAAGTCGGCGTTGCGGTGCAGGTAGGGCGTGCCCGGCTGTTCCGCCGGATCCGCCGCCAGCAGCGCCTTCCTGCCGGCGGCAGCGCGCTCGGCGAGTTCGGCGACGGCTTCGGAGGTCGTGGACATTCAGTTCCTTTCGGTGCAAGCTGCCCCCATCGACACAAGTCGCGGGGGTACCTGAAAGAGCAGCGTCAGCAAGGCTGGTTCCACGATCCAACCGAGGTGAGCTCGGCGGGAGGCCTGGGCCCGGGGGGATATGTCACCGTACTCTCAGACCCGCGCGGAAGGGTGGTCAGCCGCCGTCAGCCTCGGACTTCGACCCCTCGGCCGCCTTCGTTGCCGTGCTGTTCTGCTGCCGACGGAACTGCCTGCGCAGCCGCTTGCCGCGGTGGTAGGCAACCGTGCGCCGGGCGATCCGACATTGGTACTCCTGCTCAAGAATCTCCTGGACGCGGTTGTCCGGCAGCTCGGGGTACTTGTCAACCAGCCGAGCCACCACATCTGTCTTGCTCTGACAGAAGAACGTGAGCGGCAACCGCCCCCGCGGCGTGTCCAACCAACGGTCGCGGATAACCCTGCAGATCGTCGATTGGTGCTCCCCTAACAGCCGCGACAGGTCGGCCTGGGACAACGGGCGCAGGTCCGCCGGGTCGGCGCTGACCAAGTACTTCTCCTGGTGCTTGCACACGGCGCCGATCAGCCGAGAGAGCGTGCTCAGACGCTGGTTCACGTACCGCGCGCTCGCGAGGATCTCCCGCTGCCTCTGGTTCAGGGTGCCGGCAGACTCTCCCTCAAGGAGCACGGGGTCGATGCGATAGCGATGCACGTACATGCTGTCGTGGGCGAACTGAGTCGCAACCTCACTCTCGTCCGTCAGCTCAATCCGGGCGATGACCTCCACGGGTCGCACGGGGCTCCCGGAAGTGGTACTGGAGCGGATCCTGGGGGACTCGTAGGACTCAGCGATCTGGATGCGACCCGCGGCCTCCAAGACCTGCTCCGCCTCCGGGATGGAACACCCATGCGTCTGCGCCAGCTCCTCCGGAGTCATGTCGCTACAGAGCACCTGCTCAAGGAACTCCTGCTCCGTGAGGCGGTAGGTCTCCACGAACCGCCGAGTGATATCGATGATATCGCTCAGGTCGATCTCCGGGTCTTCTCCGGCATCGTCCAAAGGGTCATACGCGGGCTCCGAAGAGGGCATGGGCGAGATAGGCCGGCGCGACAGCAGATCGTCCCGAGACGTGGAAGCCAGGTACCGCAGGTACCGCGTCATGTCCCCCACTGGCACTTTGTACTTCTCCGCCAGCTCCCGCGCGCGAAGCGTGGCCGAGGGTGCCAGCAAGTCATCGGCCCAACCGTCGTGCTTGGTGATGCCCGACTCCTCCAGGAACAGGAAGAGCTTTTCGTCCATGTGCTCCTGGTACTTGTGCCGCGGGATGCGCTGACCGAACCGCATCGTCGTGATCACGCCATCGCGGACCAGTTCCCGAAATGCCGGGTCGCGCTCCAACTCCTGCACGTACTCTTGGAAGTCCCGCTCCGGCTTGGTCAGCAAGTCCACATAGGCCTGCGGCGGGCGCCGCGTGGTGAGCTTGGGCTTCAGCGTGGGGCGAGGCGAAAGGCGTTTCTTCAACATGGCTCTCTCCGCGTGCGGACGCGGTCTCCCCCCGCTCTGGGAGGGCGTCCGGAATGGCTCTCTGCTGGACCGCAATGATAGTCGGCGCTGTCCTGCTCGAGGAGCCCGCCGCGGTCGGAAGGGCAGTATCAGGCAACCTTGCGCTCGCGCGACGCGCCCACTGCAAAGATTGTACCTGCTGTTGGTCAATAGTGCACGCCCCCACGCCACACCGTCTGTCCTCAGGCCGATGGAGCGGCGCGAAGCCGCCGTCCTTAGTAGGCGCCCAGTTCCTTTGCGAGCTGCACGATTCCTCGGTAGTTCTCCAGGCTGACACTGTCCGGGATGGAGTGGTCCTCCCGGAAAATGTAGCCACCGCTCTCTTTGAGGATCGGCAATAACCGACGGATCTCCGCCTCGATCCGGTCGAGGTCATCCCACAGCATGGCGTTCAGCCCTCCGTCCAACACCAACTTCCCGGCGTACCTCCGCTTGAGGTCCACCGGGTCCATGCCGGCCTTTACCTCCAGCGGGTTGAGCGCGTCCAAGCCCATGTCCACTAAGTCAGGCATCAGTTCGTTGATGTTGCCGCACGAATGCAGATGTGCGACGATCCCCTTCTCGTGCGCCCAGTCGATGGCGCGCTGCTGGGCGGGCTTCAGAATGTCGCGGTACATTGGCAGCGAGAAGAACGTCCCGTTGCGGTAGCCCATGTCGTCGCACCAACTGATGCCGTCGAACGAATACCCCTCGTCCCAGATCATCTGGAGAAGCTGCAGGCTGCAGTCGACCTCGGTGTTGAAGACGTCGATCACCAGCTCGGGGTCCTCCGCCATCCAGGTGAGCAGCCGCTCTGTCCCGACGACCCGGGCGTGCGTCACGTCGAACCCGAAGAACAGGCCACCATAGATCCACCAGCCGCGTTCTCGCCAAGTCGCGTAGTTGGCTCTGAGGTGGTCCCAGTTTACCCGGTCGCGGCCCATCTCCAGCCGAGCCTTCGCCTGCTCCCACGACTCGCGATCGACAACCGTCCGCCCCAGCCAGTGCGGCGTCGAACTGGCGTGCTTCCAGTTCTTCGCGGTAGTGCCCCAGGAATCGAAGGCGATGACGTAGTCGTCGGTCTCCTCGACGATCTTCGCCTCGTACCGCGGGCTTACCTCGCCACCGACCCCGACCGTGTGATCAAGCCCGAAGTAGTCCACGAAGTCGATACCCTCCGGCATTCCCTCGCGCCTCCAGCGAGCAAGCGTTGTGCCCCACGGTCCACCAAGGATAGGCACGCGGTCTGCTTCCTTGTGCGCGTACATGCGCTGGAATCGCTCACGAGTGGTCATCTCTACCATGCTGTTCTCTCCAGACCGGGTCAGTGTCGCCCTTGGATCGCGCAACGGGCGAGTGCGGTGTGCGCGGCGTCAGTTCTGAGTTCGCTAACGGCCCACGCTCCCCTTCCGTTCTCCCGCCAACGTCGGCACTACTCACTTCGCGTTGAGGTCGTAGCACCGCAGCACGTCGTGATACCGGAGGTACAGCCGCCCGTCCAGAATCACGGGGTGCGCCCAAGCATCCCTCTTCGCCTTGACGAACTCAAACCGACTGACGATGTCGCACTTCTCCGGAGTGGCCCGCACAAGGGCCATGACCCCGTCTTCCGCCAAGCAGTAGAGCCGGCCGTCGGCGTAGAGCACTGAGCCCTGCACCAACTCCGTGGATTCCCATTTCACGTCGCCGCTGCCCGCGTCCAGGCACATCCAGATGTTCCTGCCCTTGTAGTTGTTGTGCGCGGCGCTGTAGACAAAGCCGTCCACGATCACCGCGCCGCCGCTGATGTTGTCCAGCCCTCCCTCCCAGATTGGCTTGACGCTCGCGCCGTCGCCCGCCGGCATTATTCGCAGCATCACGCAGCCCGCGCCGCTCGGATTCGTGTGGAAGACGCAATCGTTCCAGAAGACCGGCGTAGCACAACTGGCGTCGTACTTGGTCGGGTGCAGGTAGCGCCAGAGCTGCTTCCCGGTGGCCGCGTCGACGCATACTACCGACTTCTCCGACAGGTTGACCAGCAGGCGCTTCTCGTCGAACTGAACCAGGATCGGCGAAGCGTACCCGGTGCGTTCGTCGTCGGGGTCCGGCACTGGCTCGCTCGCCCAAACGGTCTCGCCGGTCTTGGCATCCAGCGCGGTCATGAAGCCCAGCTTGCCCCCTGGCGTCACAAACACCCGACCGCCGTCGACCAACACGCTCTCCGCCAGCCCCCACTCGTTCTCCTCGCCGGCGAACCGCTCGAGGGTATTGACGGTCCACAGTTCCTTGCCCGTCGCGGGGTCAAAGCACGCCACGCGCCCGTGAGCGTTCATATGGTACAGCCGGCCGCCGGCGTACGTGCAGCTCGATCGAGCGCCCTGATGGTTCGTCGTCCATGCCTCGCCATTGCTCGTCTGCCACTTCGGCTTGCCGTCGAGATCCAGCGCGAACACGCGACACTCGCCCGCGACATCCCCTGTAAGGTAGAGGCTCCCCTCCGCGAGGATCGGCGACGAGAACCCCTTGCCCAGGCCGGTGGCCTCCCAAAGCACCGGCGGGCCGGCTTCCGGCCACGACGGCAGCAGCCCCGTCTCCCGGCTGATCCCGTCGCGGCGCGGGCCCCGCCATTGGGGCCAGCCTGGCTCCGGGGAGGCAACGAGCGCACCCAATTGGCTGCGACCCTCTTCCGCTTCCGCACTGCCTGAATTCAGCCCGCCCAATGCAGCAGACAGTGTGATACCGAGCACACTCCATAGGCTATTGGCACAACGCACGTTGTTCAGGCCTCACGTTTCGGAGATTGGTAGTGCTGTCAGAACAGACAATCCTAATGGATGTTCCTCGTTCTGGCAACAGCGATGAGTCAGCGCCTGCCGAGGTGCGGCGGCTACCTGCGGCGCGCCGACGGACTGCTGAGCGCCCTTGGCCGCACGTTGCTTGCCCAATCTGGGTTGCCCGCCTATAATCGAACAAGCCCGACATCCGCAGATCGAGGAGAGCCCCCACGCCCATGGTCCCCACCAGCGAGCAAACGGCCTTCGAGCGATTCCTTCTCGGCCTTGCCACCCCGGCGAAGTGGTTCGGCTTTGTCGCCGGGTGCGTCGGCGTCCTGCCCCTACTCATCGCCCTGTTCTTCTCCTCCGGCGTGAAGCTCGCCTTTGCCGGAATCGTGGGTGGCGGCTTCGGGGTGTTCGCGCTCGCCGGACTGGTGTGCAGTGCCGTCAAGTCCGGCCTGCTCCACGGCTGGGCCTCCACGCGCGAACTGAACGCACTGCTGCGCCGCGAGAAGCAGGTGACCAAGCTGCTGCAGGAGTATCAGGACGACCTGGGAGTGCGCAAAGCGTCAGAAGAGCTGCTCCGCGAACTGGGCGCCCCCAGCGAGACGCTGAATCGGATCAGGCAGACCTCTGCCGAACTGGAACGCCTTAGGGCACAGCGGCAGCAGATTCTCCAGGGCTGAAGCACCCAGCCGCGCCACCCGCGCTTGCGGCCCTCGTGCCTCTCTGCGGCTACCCCCCAGTCACAGCGCCTGCTCACACTTCTTCATGTACTGCATGCTCGCCCGGGCGATGGTCACCGGGTCGGGCTTGAAGTCGAAGACCTCCACCGACACCCACCCGCTGTAGCCGCACTCGGTCAGTGCCTGGAAGATCGGCACGAAGTCCACGTCGCCGAACCCCGGCCCGCGCAAGTTCGCATCGTTGGCATGGAAGTGCCCGGCAACGTCGGCATTCTCCCGAATGACGTCCTCGACTGGGCGCCCTTCCGAGGACATGGCCTTCACGTCGAGGTGCAACCTCAGGTTTGGATGATCGATCTCCTCCACCATGTGTCGTGCCTCGTACGACGTGCGCAGGAAGTTGGTCTCGGTACCTGCAAGGGGTTCCAGGCAAAGGGTGACCGCTCGCTCGGCGGCAACATCCACCAACGACCGAAGCACGTCCACGGTGCGGCACCACGTGTCGCGGAAGGTCTGTCCTGGGAGGACGTTTCGCTGCTTCGGCGACCCGATGACCATAACGCTGCCACCAAGGTCCGCGCAGCAGTGGATCATGTCTGCGAAGTAGTCACGGGTCCGTTGGCGTAGTTCGTCGTCGGGGTGATTCACATAGAGCCCTTCCGGCTTCACCAGCAGCCAGTGAAGCCCGATGATCTCGACGCCAACCTCCGTCGCTTGGGCGGCGATCTCCCGACGCCGCTCGGCGGAGAGGTCGTTGACCGAATCAGCAAGGGTGAACGGAGCGACCTCCACGCCCTCGTAGCCTTCGTCCTTCGCGCACTGGAAGACGTCCTTCACGTTCCAGCCTTGGAACATCTCGTTGCAGAAAGCGTATCTCATGGGGCTTCACCTCGCGGGTGGGTAGTTGCAGGGGGGACCGAAGGGACGACAGGGACTCCGGCGACAGGCCAGTTGACAGCCTGTTCTTCTCTGGCGTGAGCGCCAGCCCTTCTTCGGAGACGAGTTGCTGGTGGCTGGTCGGGAAGCAGGGCCGGCCCGGTTATCGGCGAACCTGTATAGACACAGCGCGTCCCTGCTGATCCCCGCCAAGGAGTACTGAACCATGAATGGCGCCCAATGGCTCATCCGGACACTCAAGGACCGCGGCGTTGAGCAGCTCTTCGTCCTCTGCGGGAACGGTCTCCCGCCGCTGCTCGATGCCTGCCTCGACTTCAAGCTGAACATAGTCGATGTCCGCAACGAGCAGGCGGCGGCCTTCATGGCCGACCTGTACGGGAGGCTGACAAGACGCCTCGGTGTGTGCGTCGTGAGCAGCGGGCCGGGGCACACCAACGCCCTGACCGGCTTGGCCAATGCCTGGTGGGACGGCGGTCCGCTGCTGCTGATCAGCGGGCAGAGCACCAGCACGACTCGCGGCATGGACCACTTCCAAGAGCTGCCGCAAGTGGAAATGGCGGCGCCCGTGTGCAAGTACGCCAGCCGCGTGCCGAACGTCGAGTCGCTGGTGACCGACTTGCGCAACGCCATCGCCGCGAGCACCTCAGGGCGGCCGGGTCCGTCGCATCTCACGATCCCGGCCGACGTCCTCTCCGCTGAAGTGCCGGAGGACCTCGCGCGGCGCCGCGACCGGAGGCCGGCGCACGTCGCGCAGCACGCGCAAGGCGATCCCTGCCTGGTGCGCGAAGCTGCAGTCCTGCTTGCCGCGGCAAAGCGCCCCGTGGCCGTAGTCGGCAGTGGCGCGTTCTACGCCGACGCCGCCGGGGCACTCGCCGAGTTCGCCCGGACAACGGACATCCCGCTGCTCTCCCAGATCTGGGACCGCGGCTGCGTCCAGGAGGCGCTCTACCAGTACGTCGGAACGACCAATGCGGAACTGAACGGCGCGTACGGCATGCTGGCCAAGGCGGACCTCATCCTCACGCTGGGGGCCCGAATCGACCACCGGATCGGGTACGGGCAGCCGCCGGTCTGCGCGAAGAACGTAAAGTTCGTGCGCGGCGACTTCGACCCCGACGAAGTGACGCGCGTTGTTGAGCCGGAGGTCGGGATCGTCGGCGATGTCGCCTCCGTGCTGACCCAGTTGACCGCGGCGTGGAAACGCGCCGAAGGAACGGCGCACACACAGTGGCTCAGCCGCGTTCGGAGCGCTCACGGCAAGCTGCTCGACTACTGGTCCGGGCGTGGGCATGAAGACGCCTGCCCGGTTCCCCCGATCCGGATCATCCGCGAACTGCAACCGTTCCTCGACCAGGACGTGACCTTCCTCCTCGACGGCGGCAACATCGGCCGGTGGGCGCATATGCTTCTGTGGAATCGCCATCCGGCGCACTGGGCAACATGCGGCGCGAGTGGCGTCATCGGCTGGGGCGTGGCGGGTGGCGTCGCCGCGAACCTCGCTCGTCCGGGGAAGCCGGTGCTGCTGCTGGCCGGCGACGGCTCGTCGGGCTTCCTCCTCGGCGACATTGAGACCGCCCTGCGCTTCGGCACCCCTTACGTCGCCGTCATCGCCCACGACAGCGCCTGGAGCATCGTCGTCGACGGCGAGCCAGCCGGCCGCCACGCCGCCAGCTTCCTCGGGGAGCTGCGCTTCGACAAAGTGGCCAAAGCTCTCGGTGCTCGCGGCGTCTATGTCGAGCACCCGCGGCAACTCGGGCCCGCAATCGAGGAAGGGCTGTCGCGCAACACCGTGACGTTCATCCACGTGCCCACCCAACTCGGCGGGATCAGCACGTGGCAAGAACGGAACCCGGCGTGACCTCAGCTCTCCGAACGCACCGCCAAGGACGCCCGGACTCGTCCGGGTGCCGATAGCTGACCGCTGATATAGTCGCGAAGGTTAGGAATACACCGAAGTGGAAGTTCGCAGAACTTCACCCGGGGGCGTGTGGTGAGCACCCAACACACTGCTGTGCACGCAGAGGCGTCGAACTTGTGCACTAGCTTCGGTGTATTCC
>Ga0210023_1000173_pt1 | contig 48334 bp, 50 predicted proteins | sample CryGeymeta201524_FD_183987 | JGI IMG/M metagenome (GOLD analysis project Ga0210023, IMG submission 183987) | Groundwater microbial communities from Crystal Geyser aquifers in Utah, USA - Crystal Geyser metaG 2015-24 (SPAdes) (version 2) | ecosystem: Environmental > Aquatic > Deep subsurface >... | reverse complement strand
GCGGCTGGATGCCCAAGGCCAACCACTGGGCGCGGGCTGGGACGTGTATAGCCATGGCGGACGCAAAAATACCGGGCTGGACGCGGTGACCTGGGCCACGCACATGGCCGACTTGGGTGCGGGGGAGATTTTGCTCACCAGCATGGATCGCGACGGCACCAAGGCCGGTTTTGATCTGGACTTGACCCGCGCGGTCAGCGACGCCATCAGCGTGCCGGTGATCGCATCGGGCGGTGTTGGCACGCTTGACCACCTGGCCGACGGTATCCAGCTTGGTGGGGCTGATGCGGTGCTGGCGGCCAGCATCTTCCACTACGGCGAATTCACCGTGGCGCAGGCCAAGGCCCATATGGCGGCACGAGGCATCCCGGTAAGAATTTGAAAATTGACGCCACTGCCCAAGGCAACGCGAAGGGGCCTGCGCTGTTGTCAATAATTATTCGGATGTCGGTTGGCCAATCATCGACAATTCCCCCATGAACTTTCTCGATCAACTCAAATGGGACGCGCAAGGCTTGATCCCCGCCATAGCGCAAGAGCAAAGCAGCGGCGACGTGCTGATGCTGGCTTGGATGAACCGCGAGGCACTGAAAAAAACCGCAGAGTTGGGCCGTGCCGTCTATTACAGCCGCTCGCGTAACAAACTGTGGTTCAAGGGCGAAGAGTCCGGCCATGTGCAAACCGTGCACGAAATCCGCGTTGATTGCGATCAGGACGTGATTTTGCTCAAGGTCACGCAATCCGGCCACACACCGGGTCTGGCTTGTCATACCGGTCGCCACAGCTGTTTTTACAGCGTGTATGACAATGGTGCGTGGAAAGTTGTTGATCCGGTCCTGAAAGACCCTCAAACCATTTACAAAAGCTGATGAGCCCTGATAAAAATTGTGCCGATTCCCTGGCTGCGCTGGCCGCCGTGATCGCCTCGCGCCTGCCGGAGCGTGGCGGCGACCCCGAGGCCAGCTATGTGGCGCGGCTGCTGCACAAAGGGTCGGACGCTTTTCTGAAAAAAATTGGCGAGGAGGCCACCGAGGTGGTGATGGCGGCCAAGGACGCCGACCACGGTGGCGACAAACGCAAGATCGTCTGTGAAGTGGCCGACCTGTGGTTCCACAGCATGATCGCGCTGGCCCATTACGGCCTGAGTCCGGCCGATGTGATTGCTGAACTGCATCGCCGCGAAGGCACCAGCGGCCTGGAAGAAAAAGCCCTGCGCAAAGTCAAGGCACGCGAGGCGCAGTCTCAAGGAGCAAACTGATGGCTCAGGACTTCACTACACCCGAATCCCCCAAGGTTGCCCCAGAGTGGCGCGAGCTTGACCTGCAAACACTCAACGGGCTCAATGCCTGGGGGACCGTCAGCTACATTTTGCATTTGATCGTGGCCGTGGGCGCGTTAATTCCGGGCGGCCAGTTTGGCCCGCTGCTGCTCATCATTGCGCTGGTGATTGACCTGGTCAAGCGCGGCGACGCGGTCGGCACCTGGCATGCTTCGCACTTCAGCTGGCGCATTCGCACGGTCATCATCGCGGCGCTGCTGTATTTGGTGACGGCGCCGCTGTGGTTGCTGCTGTTCCTGCCCGGCTGGCTGGCCTGGCTGGCTATTTCAGTCTGGTTCTTGTACCGCATCGTGTTGGGCATGGTGCGCATGAACAAAGGTTTGCCCATGGAGATATCCGCATGATCGAACACGTGGTGCCAAGTGATCCGGATTGCCTGTTTTGCAAAATTGTGGCGGGCAAAATTCCGTGCAAATTGGTCTATCAGGACGACAAACTGTTTGCCTTTCACGACATTCACCCGTGGGCGCCGGTGCATTTTCTGATCATTCCCAAGCTGCACATTCCTTCCATGGCGCTGCTCACCGACGACCATGCGGAACTGATGGGGCGCATGATGGTGCTGATTCCCAAGCTGGCTCTGCAGGAAGGCTGCAATCCTTACCCCGAGGGCGGCTTTCGGATGCTGGCCAATACCGGTGCCGAAGGCGCCCAGGAAGTGCATCATTTGCATGTGCACGTGATGGGCGGTCCACGCCCTTGGCTGCGGGGTTAAATTTTCCGATTCTGGCGTGCCAATCAAGCGCGCCGCTTAAAATTCACGCATTCTTTAGGAGACCGTAATGGGTTCATTTTCTATTTGGCATTGGTTGATTGTTCTGTTGATTGTGATCATGGTGTTTGGCACTAAAAAGCTCAAAAACATTGGCAGCGACCTCGGTGGCGCGGTCAAGGGTTTTAAGGAGGGCATCAAAGAGGGCGGCGCAGCGCCCGAAGAAAAGCCTGCCGAAGGCGCACCGGTAACCAATACCGTCGCTGCCGAAAAAACCACGATCGATGTGGAAGCCAAGCAAAAGTCGTGATCAGCGCATGGCTGGCGGCTTTTGGCGTAGGGTAAGACTTACATGATTGATCTGGGTATTTCCAAGCTGGTCATGATCGGAGCGGTGGCTTTGATTGTCATCGGCCCTGAAAAGTTGCCGCGTGTCGCGCGCACCGTTGGCGCCCTGATTGGTAAGGCGCAGCGCTATGTGAGCGATGTCAAGGCTGAGGTCAGCCGTTCCATGGAGCTCGATGAGCTCAAGAGGATCAAGGAAACGGTAGTTAGCGCCGCCAAAGACGTCGGCCAGTCAGTTCAAACCAGTGCGGCAGATTTTGAGAAAACCTGGGCCGAGGCCACCAGCACGGCTTCGGAGCCCAGCTCAGACTATCAAATCAACCTGCCAGAAGCGGTGCCCGAATACCGTCACCCCAAGAAAAATTGGCGTCTCAAGCAAGGTGCTACGCCCAACTGGTTCAAGGCCCGCGCTGGCGTGCGAACCAAAGCCCTGTCGGGCGCAGCCCGGGTGGCCCGGTTTCGCCCTAGTAAATTCAACTGATGACTGATTCCCCTAAAAAAGACGACGAACTGGCCGGCACCGAGCAGCCGTTTGTGGCCCACCTGGTTGAGTTGCGCGACCGCCTGGTCAAAGCAACGATGGCGGTTGCCGTGGTGGCCATTGCGCTGGGCATCTTCCCTGGGCCTGGCGCTTTGTACGACCTGATGGCTGCGCCTTTGGTGGCCCACTTGCCCAAGGGGGCAACGCTGATTGCTACCTCGGTTGTGTCACCTTTCATGGTGCCACTCAAGGTGTTGCTGATGTCAGCCTTTATGATTGCGTTGCCAGTGGTGCTGTACCAGTTGTGGGCGTTCGTGGCGCCCGGTCTGTATTCGCATGAGAAAAAACTGGTGCTGCCGCTGGTGGTGTCAAGCACACTGCTGTTTTTCATGGGTGTGGCGTTTTGCTACTTTTTCGTCTTTGGCCGCGTCTTTGCCTTCATTCAGAGCTTTGCCCCGGCCAGCATCACGGCTTCGCCTGACATCGAGGCTTACCTGGGCTTTGTGTTGTCGATGTTTTTGGCCTTTGGCATGGCGTTCGAAGTGCCGGTGGTAGTGGTGGTGCTGGCGCGCATGGGCATTTTCAGCATCGAGAAACTCAAGGAATTTCGCGGCTATTTTGTCGTGCTTGCGTTCATCATTGCGGCCATCGTAACGCCGCCCGATGTGGTGTCACAGCTGGCGCTGGCCATTCCCATGTGCTTGTTGTACGAGGTGGGCATCTGGGCGGCACAAATCTTTATCCGGCAAACCAAAGCGCCCGATGATGCCGTTGAAACGACGGGCACCAATTAACAAATCACGTTACTGTATTTGACGGCGCGCTGTTGGGCGTACACCCGGGGTCACCCGGAGGCTCATCTTCTCGTCGGCGCGCTGCACGTCGAAGCTTGCCGCAGAGCCTGGGTTGAGGGCTGCCACCTGGCTCAGCAATTCGGCCACGTTGCGAATTTCCTGGTCGCCAATGCCTGTCACCACATCACCGGGCTTCATGCCCGCCAATGCCGCCGGGCCGTTTTGCAGTACACCGGTGATGATCACGCCCTGCCGGGCCGACACGCCAAAAGTTTGCGCCAGTTCCGGTGTCAACTCGCTGGGCTCGACGCCAATCCAGCCGCGCGTGACCTGGCCATCCTTGACGATGCCTTCGAGCACCATTTTGGCAGTGGACACTGGAATGGCAAAGCCAATGCCCATGCTGCCGCCCGAGCGCGAGTAAATGGCAGTGTTGATGCCCAGCAGGTTGCCCTCAATGTCCACCAGCGCGCCGCCTGAATTACCAGGGTTGATGGCAGCATCGGTCTGGATGAAGTTCTCGAAGGTGTTGATGCCCAGTTGGTTGCGCCCCAGCGCGCTGACAATGCCGCTGGTCACGGTCTGGCCGACGCCAAAGGGGTTGCCAATGGCCAGCACCTGGTCTCCCACCTGTAGGCTGTCGGAGTTGCCCAGCACCATCACGGGCAGCCGGTCCAGCGCGATCTTGAGCACGGCCAGATCGGAGTCGGGGTCTGTGCCGATGACCTTGGCGGGTGCGCGCCGGCTGTCATTGAGGATAACTTCGATTTCATCGGCGCTTTCCACCACGTGGTTGTTCGTCAAAATGTAGCCATCGGCGCTCACAATCACGCCGCTGCCGAGCCCGACTTGCGGCGCATTGCCTTGTTCGCCAAAAAAGAACCTGAACCACGGGTCCATGTTGTGCGGCCCCGACCTGGCATTCTTGCTGGTATTTATGCTGACCACGGCCAACGAAGACTTTTGCGCCGCCAGCCGGAAACTTCCGGGTGGCACGGTGGCTGTGGAGGGCGCGGGGGCTTCAATCAGGGCAACGGTGGTTGACCGAACGCCGTGGCCATCGAGCCAGGCCGGCTTGAGCGTGCCGACGACAAAATAGGCAGCCAACAACACTGTGACAGACTGGGAAAACAGGAGCCAGAATCTTTTCATGACAATGAAGGCGCGTGGCCTGGTGAATATAAAAACGACAAATATTGCCACAAATTGTAGGTGTCCTGGGGCATTTCAAGGGTCGGCCCTGCCTGATGTCCGTACGACAGGTCATTCGGCGGCTGGAGGCGCTGCTTTCCTGGTCCGCTTATCATTGCAACCCCTAAAAAACTGTCCCAGACATGCGTGAACGAGCCGAACTCTTGCTAGCTTTTGATGCGCTGCTGCAACCTGAGCGTTTTCGCGACTACGGACCCAACGGGCTACAGGTGGAAGGCCGCGCCCAGGTGGGCAAAATCGTCTCGGGCGTTACAGCCAGTCGGGCCTTGATTGATGCCGCCATCGCCGCGCAAGCCGATGCTATTTTTGTCCACCACGGTCTGTTCTGGCGTGGTCAGGACGGTTGTGTCACTGGCTGGATGAAGCAGCGCCTGGCCTTGCTGCTGGCGCATGACATCAATCTGTTTGCCTACCATTTGCCGCTGGATGCGCATCCCGAATTGGGTAACAACGCGCAGCTCGGCCTCAAACTGGGGCTGCTGGCACAGTCGCGTTTTGGCGATCAGTCGCTGGGTTGGCTTGGAGCACGCGCCGATGGCGATCCTTTTGCGTCGTCACAAGCCCTGGCCACCCACATTCAGATAGCCTTAAATCGTCCGGTTTTGCTGGTTGATGAAGGCCATCGACCCATTCAAAAAGTGGCTTGGTGCACGGGCGGCGCGCAAAGTTATTTCGAAGCCGCCATCGCGGCCGGTGCCGATGCTTTCATTACTGGCGAAATTTCCGAACCACAAGCGCACTATGCACGCGAGTGTGGCGTGGCCTATCTGGCTTGCGGCCACCACGCCAGCGAGCGGTTTGGTGCGCCGGCGGTGGCCGCACATGTGGCTGCCCAATTGGGATTGGCGCACGCATTCATCGACATCGACAATCCGGCCTGACATGACTGAAACTCCACTTTCCCTGCCCATTGCCATCACCCTGGGCGACCCTGCCGGCATTGGCGCTGAGACCATCGTCAAAGCCTTTCGCGATGCGCCTGATGACACGCAAGGCTGCTTTGTGGTGGGCGATGTGGCCACGCTGCGCCGGGCGGCAGGCATTGTGGCGGGCAATGGTGTGGCGCTGCCCGTGGCCTTGTTGACCGAGGTGCAAGAGGCTTTGCACTGCCCGCCGCGCTGTGTGCCAGTATGGCAAATCGATTCGGCGGCGCTGCAAGGCGAGCCGCCACCCGTGCCCCTCCCGTTTGGTCAGCTCAGCGCGCGAGCCGGGCAACTGGCCGGTGATTGCGTCATTTGGGCGGCCAACGCCGCGCTGCGCGGCGAAGTCGCTGCCATGGTCACCGCACCGCTGAACAAAGCCGCGCTGTCGCTGGCCGGTGCGCCCTATGACGCTTTTCCAGGGCACACCGAACTGTTGCAGTCCCTGGCGGCGGCGCATGTGAAGACCACGGTAGCGCAACTGCCGGTACGCATGATGCTGGCCAACGACGAGTTGCGCGTGGTGCTGGTCAGCATTCATGTGTCGTTACAGCAAGCTTTGGCGGCGGTCACGTTCGACCAAGTATTGCAGACCTTGCTGATTACCCACCAAGCACTGCACGCCGTGCTGGGGCGTGCGCCCAGGATCGGTGTGGCCGGCTTGAACCCGCACGCCGGCGAGGGCGGGTTGTTCGGCCGCGAAGAGCTTGACATCATTGGCCCGGCCGTGCAGGCCGCGCGCGCCAAAGGGGTGCTGGCCAGCGACCCGATCGCCCCCGACACAGTGTTCATGCGTGCCCGGGCGCTACCCGGCAAACCCGGCGAGTTCGATGTGGTGTTGGCCATGTACCACGATCAGGGCCTGATTCCGGTCAAATACCTGGGTGTGGACAAGGGCGTCAATGTCACGCTGGGCCTGCCGCTGGTGCGCACCAGTCCGGACCACGGCACCGCTTTTGACATTGCGGGCACAGGACGGGCCGATGCTGCCAGCCTGATCGAAGCCATTCGCGTGGCGCGTCAATTGTGCAAAACACGCGCCGCTGCGGGGTCTGTCGCCGCCGCCGCTCTGAGTGACAAAGGGCTCCGTTAGAATCGCCGACTGTTAGTAATATCCATTTTTTGCATCGAGGACACTCATGAGTGAAACGCTTGCCGCAAGCGGCCCCATCGACCCGAGTAAGAGAACCTGGCTGATCGCATCTGGATGTGCCGGTGCCGTGGGCGGTATCGCCGCAGCCGTTCCTTTTGTTAGTTCGTTTCAACCCTCCGAGCGCGCCAAAGCCGCCGGCGCTGCGGTTGAGGCCGATATTTCGGCGCTTCAGCCCGGCGAAAAAATGACGGTTGAATGGCGTGGCAAACCGGTTTGGATCGTGCGCCGCACGCCTGAGCAACTGGCAGCTTTGCCTCAGCACAACGACCAGCTGGCTGACCCCTTGTCGCAACGCAAACCCACCGAGCAGGCTCCTGAGTACGCCCGCAAGGATGAAGCCCGTTCCATCAAGCCCGAATATCTGGTGGTGGTTGGTATCTGCACGCATTTGGGTTGCTCGCCCTCGGATAAATTCAAGACTGGTCCCCAGCCCTCGCTGCCCGACGACTGGGCGGGCGGTTTTTTCTGCCCCTGCCACGGTTCCACTTTCGACCTGGCGGGTCGCGTCTTCAAGAACAAGCCGGCACCCGATAATCTCGAAGTTCCGCCGCATATGTACCTTTCAGACACCAAGTTGCTCATTGGTGATGACAAAAAAGCCTAAGGATTAACAGTATGGCTACTTTTCACGAAATCTCTCCCAATGCCTCGGCCGGTGCCAAAACCCTGAACTGGATTGACAACCGCTTCCCGCTCTCCAAGCTCTTCAAAGAGCACATGAGCGAGTACTACGCGCCGAAAAATTTCAATATCTGGTACATCTTTGGCTCGTTATCGTTACTGGTGCTGGTGATTCAGATCGTTACTGGCATTTTCCTGGTGATGCATTACAAACCTGATGCCGCGCTGGCCTTTGGCTCGGTGGAATACATCATGCGCGACGTGCCTTGGGGCTGGTTGATTCGCTACATGCACTCCACCGGCGCCTCCGCGTTCTTTGTCGTGGTCTATTTGCACATGTTCCGCGGTTTGATGTACGGCAGCTACCGCAAGCCGCGCGAGTTGATCTGGCTGTTTGGTTGCGGTATCTTTTTAGCGCTGATGGCCGAAGCTTTCATGGGCTACCTGCTGCCCTGGGGCCAGATGAGTTATTGGGGCGCCCAGGTGATCGTGAACCTGTTCTCGGCCATTCCATTCATTGGCCCCGACCTCGCCTTGCTGATTCGCGGTGACTTCGTGGTGGGTGACGCTACCCTGAACCGCTTCTTCAGCTTCCACGTGATTGCGGTACCGCTGGTGCTTCTGGGCTTGGTGGTAGCACACATCATCGCCTTGCACGAAATCGGCTCGAACAATCCTGACGGCATCGAGATCAAGGCCACCAAAGACGCCAACGGCATTCCGCTCGACGGCATTCCGTTCCATCCGTACTACTCGGTGCACGATGTTTTTGCGGTCAGCATGTTCTTGTTCGTGTTTTCGGCCATCGTGTTTTTTGCCCCTGAAATGGGCGGTTATTTCCTGGAATACAACAACTTCATTCCGGCCAATCCGTTCCAGACGCCCTTGCACATTGCACCTGTTTGGTATTTCACGCCGTTCTACACCCTATTGCGGGCCGTGACCAGCGAGATGATGTACGTGCTCATCGGCTGCGTGCTGGTGGGTGCCGTGCTGGCGGTTGCCAAGATCAAAATGCCCAGCCTGTTCAAGGCCGTGATTGCGGGCGGCGCCCTGGTGGTGGTGGCCATGATGCTGGCCATTGATGCCAAGTTCTGGGGTGTGGTCGCCATGGGCGGCGGTGTTGTGATTCTGTTCTTCCTGCCCTGGCTGGACAACAGTCCGGTCAAGTCGATTCGTTATCGCCCAACCTGGCACAAGGTCCTTTATGGCGCTTTTGTCATCAACTTCTTCATCATCGGCTACCTTGGCACGCAACCCGTGTCAGTGATCGCCGGTCGTATTTCCCAGTTTGGCACCTTGTTTTACTTCGGCTTTTTCCTTCTGATGCCATGGTGGAGTCGCCTCGGTACGTTCAAGCAAGTGCCTAGCCGTGTCAATTTCACGGCCCACTGAACCGGAGAACAAACAATGAAAATCATGGGTTTTACGCAAAAAATCATTCTTGGCGTGGCCATGACCCTGGGTCTGGCTGGTGCTGTGCAAGCCGCTGCCGTTGGCGCAGCCTGGGACAAGGCCCCCAACCGCATCAACGACATGGGTGCCCTGCAAAGTGGCGCCAAGGTCTTTGTCAACTATTGCCTCAACTGCCACTCTGCAGCCTTCATGCGCTACACCCGCCTGACCGACATCGGCCTGACCACCGACCAGATCAAGGACAACTTGCTGGTTACCAACAGCAAAATTGGCGACACCATGAAGGCTGCTATCGACCCAACGCAGGCCAAAGCCTGGTTCGGCGTCAATCCACCCGATCTCACTGTCATTGCTCGCTCGCGTGCTGGTGCGGGTGGCACGGGTGCCGACTACCTTTATTCCTACATGCGTGGCTTCTACCGTGACGACACCAAGCCCACCGGCTGGAACAACCATGTGTTCCCCAACGTGGCCATGCCACATGTGCTGTGGGAATTGCAGTCCAGCATGAGCCCCGGCGAATACGACCAAACCATTGGCGACCTGGTGAACTACCTGCAATGGATGGCCGAGCCTGCCCAAACCACACGCAAAAATATCGGCATCTGGGTCTTGATCTTCCTTGCCGGTTTGATTTTCCTCACATGGCAACTCAACAAGGCGTATTGGAAAGATATCAAGTAAGCTATTGATCACCGGTTGGTACAAAGCCTCCTGGCCGCGTACTTCAACCCTCCAGAGTGGGCAGCTTTCCAGCCGCCCGCTCTTTTACTTTTTTAGGAGCCTCCACCATGATGGTGCTTTACTCGGGTACAACGTGCCCTTTTTCACATCGCTGCCGTTTCGTCCTGTTTGAAAAGGGCATGGACTTTGAAATTCGCGACGTTGACCTGTACAACAAACCAGAAGACATCAACGTCATGAACCCCTACGGCCAGGTGCCGATTTTGGTGGAGCGCGACCTGATCCTTTATGAATCCAACATCATCAACGAGTACATTGACGAGCGCTTCCCGCACCCGCAATTGATGCCCGGTGACCCGGTCGATCGGGCTCGTGTCCGGCTTTTTCTGCTCAACTTCGAAAAAGAGCTGTTCACCCACGTGGTCACGCTCGAATCCCGCACTGGCAAGACCAATGAAAAAGCGCTCGAAAAGGCGCGGGCGCACATTCGTGACCGCCTCACCCAATTGGCTCCCGTGTTTTTGAAAAACAAGTTCATGCTGGGTGAAGGATTCTCGATGCTCGACGTGGCCATTGCGCCGCTGCTTTGGCGTCTGGACTACTACGGTATCGAACTCAGCAAAAATGCGGCGCCATTGCTCAAATATGCCGAGCGTATCTTTTCGCGCCCTGCTTATATTGAAGCGCTCACGCCGTCAGAAAAAGTCATGCGCAAATAATGGGCGGTGCAGACGCATGAATCCATTGATTGAAATCAGCTCGTCCCAGCCGTACCTGATTCGAGCCTGGCATGAATGGTGTACCGACAACGGATTGACGCCCTACGTGACCGTGGCGGTTGACTCTTCCGTACAAGTGCCGCGCGAATTCGTCAAGGACGGCGAAATTGTGCTCAACATCAGCTACGACTCCACCACGGGCATGCAGATCGGCAACGACTATCTGGCGTTCAAAGCCAGGTTTGGCGGCGTGGCACGCGACGTGATGGTACCGGTGGACCATGTGCTCGCCATTTTTGCGCGCGAAAACGGCCAGGGTATGGCTTTCCCCAAAGCCAGTCGGGCTGAATCTGATGATTCGTCGCAAGCCCGGGACAATGCCAGCACTGAACCAGTGTCATCGCATCTGGCCAGCGTCCCTTCAGCAGACATTGCAGAGACCAAAAAGCCGGGTAAAAAACTGGTGGCTACCGGCAAAAAGGCCATTCGTCCGACACTTACACGTATCAAATAAGCAGGCATCATGCCTGACCCAGCCGCCAACTGCGTCATGTAAAATAAGGTTCATGCCGCTTTAGCTCAGTTGGTAGAGCAACCGCCTTGTAAGCGGTAGGTCGTCAGTTCGAATCCGACAAGCGGCACCATGACACAGTCCAAAGGCCTCCAGGTAGCGATACTCGGAGGCCTTTTTCATTGGTAAATCAGCAATTGAACTCTAATGAAGTACAGGCACCTACATTGACAGCTAAGGCAAACCGGGGGTACAAAAAAAGGGGTTAACTAGCGATGGGGGAGTTTTTTAGGTATGTACCCCCACTCCATAAGGAAAGCGCTGTTTCATCACCCACTTACTTCTGGAGCTTGCCCCATGTTGACCCCGCTTCGCGTCTGACGTGCAGTCGCCTGTCGCCCTTGTGGTGTGCTGGTGCCTGGGCATCAGTCAGGCGCTTCGCGCATTGTTCTGGTCAGTGGCCTGCGGCCAGGTATCTTGTGTGTGCCCCCGCCCACCCACTGGGGCCTCGCTGCTGCGCAGCATTGGCCCCAGTGCGCCGGTCTGCCCGTCTGCCCCCCAAGGGGGCGCCCTCAGTCCGGCGCAAAAGAAAGGTAAGGGGTCAAACAGGCTTGCAGGTGCTTCGCACATGCCCAGACAAAGAAGCTTGTAGGTAAGTCGTAGCGGTGTGGCTAACGGTGTGGCTAAATTTGTTATTGACACCCGGAAAGCAAAATGGCCTAGCAGTCAAAAACTGCTAACCCATTGAGTTTATTGGTCGGAATGAGAGGATTCGAACCTCCTACCCCTTCGTCCCGAACGAATAAATTGAGTTTCCAGCAAGATTCAGCGTTTTCCACAAAATCCTAAAAACATAAATAAAAACAATAAGTTAAAGCGTAATAAGCGTAATTGATTGTCCAAACTGATCCAGTGCGATACACTAAAAGCCAGCGAAAAGTGGTGGGTAAAGTGGTGGGTAAATTTGGAGAGGGCGATCATCATGGCAAACATTACAGTCAAAGAACTACAGGCGTTGTCGGCGGCCGATGACGGCAGACGTATCAGCCTGGGTGCTTCCATGTACGGCACCGTTCGCATGGGTGCAGATGGCACTGCAAGCGTTTATGTCGTCTGGCGCTACATGGTGGGCGGCAAGCGTCGGGAAATCCCCGTCGGTACCTGGAAAGACAAAGGTGGCCTCAGTCTCAAGGCGCTGCGCGTCAAGCGCGACATCCTGGCCGCCGAGGTCAAGAGTCATGACGACCCCATCGAGCGCCGGGCCAGTGCCAAGCTCAAGCGCGACGCCGACAAACAAGCTGCGGCGCTCAAGCTGGAGGCCGATCTGGAGGCCGCGAAGCTCAAAGCCCAAGCCGACGCCGCCGAAGCCATCCGCGTGCAGCAATTGCGGCTGGCTGCCCAAGCCACCGAGCAGGCCCGCATGACCGTGCGCCAGTTATTTGACCGCTGGCACCAGCTTGATCTGCGCAATCGCGTCATGAAGGGTGACGACGTCAAGCGCTCTTTTGAGGCCGACGTGTTTCCCCTGATTGGCGACCTGGCCGCCGAGGATGTGCGCAAGACCCACATTCAGACCATTCTGGATGCCATCCGTGCCCGTGGCACCGAAGACCGCCCGCGCATCAGCATGCAAAAGAAAACCCTAGCCGACCTGCGCCAGATGTTCGGTTGGGCGCTAGAGCGCGACTACCTGCTGGCCGACCCCACCGCAGTCATCCGCAAGGCCAAACTGGGCGCCAGTACCGAGCGCGAGCGCGTGCTGTCCGAGGCAGAGCTGATCGAACTCTTCAAAAAACTGCCTGCATCCGGACTGGCCGAGACCTCGCGGCTGGCGCTGATGATCCAGCTTAGCACCGCATCGCGCATCGGTGAAACCCTGCAAGCCCACTGGGGCCACGTCGATTTCGAGCGGCGCACCTGGGGCATACCCGCCGAGATCGCCAAAAACGGTAAGGCGCACACCATCGCCCTGAGCGACTTCGCTGTTAAGCAATTTGAAGAGCTGCACACGCTGACGGGGGTCACCCCGTGGCTATTCCCGAATACCGAGCTTAAAGACACCGTCTGCACCAAGAGCACGACCAAGCAAGTGGGCGACCGCCAGCGTTATGCCAAAAAGATCATGAAAAACCGTTCGCAAGATGCCCACGCGCTGGAGTTGCCCGGCGGCCGCTGGGTGCCGCACGACCTGCGCCGCACCGCCGCCACGATGATGGTGCAACTGGGGGTGCTGCCCGACGTGGTCGAGAAGTGCCTGAACCACACCGAGCCTAACAAGCTCAAGCGCATCTACCAGCGCGCCAGCTACGAAGGCCCCATGCGCGAGGCCTGGCGCCTACTGGGTAATCGGCTGGACCTGTTGCATCGTCGGTCCACGGGCAAGGCCACGAATGTGGTGCAGGGGCAGTTTCGGGCGGCGTAACAAGGTCGAGAAATTACGATGGTCACTTACAGCACACCATACCCCCACGCTCGGAAAACGATCGGCAAGCCGCTGATTACACCGGCGCTCGATGTAATGGTCAATCGCAAATTCGTAACTAAATATCTCGCTGAACGGATCACTTCTAATTACGACACTTTGCGGCAACTTCGCGACAGGCTTGGTAAGAAAGTTGATAGGGCGGTCGCTAATGGCAAACTGCAATCAAACAATGGCAAATACCAATTTGGACACTTCGCTGCTTGGGCTCGAACTCGCAAAGACTTTGCAGCCGCAGTCGCTGATATCGCCGTGACAAACACGGGTAGTGCGACCGCAGTGCTCCCCGGCATGTTTGGGCAGGCCTCTGGCTACTCGCTACCCAACACCTTGGAGGACTGCAAAGCGGCTCTGGTGGTTGCCTATCGTGAACTGAATCAGCTACGGAGTGAAAACCAGTTTTTACGTGAGGTTGTCGCAGAACTGACTCCGTACAAGCAAAAGGCCATTGCGCGTTCGCTGGCGTCCAGCATTGCTGGAAAGAAAGGAAAGCGTTCGCCGCAGCGATAACGATGTAGACGTTTTTGCGAAAGCATTCCGTTTTTTAAACCTCTACACACAATGAAGGGGCATGTCCATCAAATACCGAAAGGGTATTGCCATGTCCCACCAAGTTCTCAAACTCAACGAAGTCAAGGTCCGTACCGGCAAGTCCCGGTCTTCGATCTATGACGGCATCAAAGAGGGCACTTTCCCTCGCCAGATCACCTTAGGCCCCCGCGCCGTCGGCTGGCTCGAATCCAGCATCGACCAATGGATTCAATCCCGCATCGAGCTGTCTTCGAAAATGGAGGCTTGATCATGAGTGCCAACAAAACAAAAAGCACGGTTGACGCAACCAATGCGATCGTCTTCCAGCGCACTGCGGTAATGGACTGCATCCTCGAAAACTTTCCCGAAGAGCTGGTCATGACCCCGCAATGGGTCCTTTGGAAAATGGAGATGCGTGGTGGCAGGATGACAAAGGTCCCATACCAGCCAAACTGTATGCGAGCTGAAAGCACCACGAGCGCAACCTGGTCTGATTGCCAGTCGGTCATGCTTGCCTACCAGAGTAACCCTAGTTTTGACGGCGTCGGTTTTGTCTTCTCCAAGGACGACCCCTATGCCGGCATTGACCTGGACAAATGCCGTGACCCCGTCACTGGCGTGGTCGAACCGTGGGCAGCCAAAATTGTGGCCGATATTGACACCTACACCGAGCTATCTCCCAGCGGAAAAGGCTTCCATCTGATCGGCAAAGCGACGCTGCCATCCAAGGGCCGCCGTAAAGGTCAGATCGAAATGTACGATTCTGGCCGTTACTTCACTGTCACTGGTGATCGCTATGGGCAATCATCTGCACAGGTTGAAGACATTCAAACTTCGCTGTCCGCACTGCATGCCAGCACCTTTGGCAATTCAAAACCGCAAAAACAGTCAAAGAAGACCACCGCAGCCAATGCTCAGGCCATGGCTGCATCCCAGGCGTTACAGGTGCCGGTGGCTGATGATCAGTCAGTCATAGATGGCATCCTTGCGTCTGGCGATGCCGCAACATTCAGGCAATTCCAGTCGGGGAACTGGGCGGCGTTGGGCTACCCTTCGCAGAGCGAAGCTGACCTGGCATTCGCAGGGATGTTGGCCCGCCACGCTGGTTCACAAGCTGAACAGATTGACCGCATTTTCCGGTGCAGCGGCATGATGCGCGATAAGTGGGATGAGCAGCGAGGCGCCAATACTTATGGCGAGTTAACTATCGCCAAGGTACTCGAAGACACCGCCGCTGACAGCCCAATGGCGCAGTTCATGGCGCAAATGAACCAGCGCTTCGCCTTGCTCGCCATCGGCAACAAGCTGAAGATTCTGGATGAGAGCGGTGGTGATGCAAACATCAAGTTTCTATCAAAACCCGACTTTGAATTGCTGTGTGCCAATCTTCCGACACCAGTGGCGAAGCAAGCGGCTGCAACTGTCTGGCAAAAGAGCCCACAGCGCCGCTACTTCAACAGCCTGGTGTTTGCTCCGGAGCGCGACATAGCCGGTGCATACAACTTTTGGCGTGGATTTTCAGTGCGTCCCGTATCTGGAAGTTGTCCACTGTTCTGGCAATTCGTGCTGGTCGCGATATGCTCCGGTTCTGTTGCTCTGTACAGTTATATCCGGTGCTATTTCGCTCACATGATTCAGCGACCCTGGGAGTTGCCTGAAGTCGCGATCGTGCTGCGTAGCGGCCAGGGTTACGGCAAGAACACATTTGTGGAGGCCATGGGTTCCCTGGTGTCTCATCACTTCAGGCAGGTTAACAGCATGGACCAAATCACTGGGCGCTTTAATGGTCACTTGCAAAATCTGTTGTTGCTGCATGCCAACGAGGCCATTTGGGGTGGCAGCAAGGCCGAAAAAGGCAAGCTCAAGGCCATGATCTCCGACCCGAAGATGCCCGTTGAAATGAAGGGCTTGGACATCGTCGATATGGACAACTATCTGCGACTGGTTGTCAGTTCCAATGAAGACTGGCCAGTTCCGGTTGACCTTGATGACCGGCGGTTTTTCATACTGGATGTCAGTTCGGTTTATAAGCAAGACCATGTCTTTTTTGCAGCTCTTCATGCCGAGCTTGACAACGGTGGCCGTGAGGCGCTTATGCATGACCTACTGGTCGAGGACATCAGTCAGTTCTCACCACGTAACAAGCCGTCCACGCCCTTCGGTGCTGATATCAAACTGCGCAGCGCCGACAGCCCAACCCGATGGCTGCATGATTTTCTCAATGACAACTCGTGGATGGTGGACGGCAAAGTGTTCGCTCAGTATGGTAAGTCGGTTGAGGTGCTGAAAAGCAAACTTTATGTGGACTACGAAGACTGGAGTCGGTCGTCACCAGACCGCTACCCGGCAGCGCGTGATCAGTTCTTTAAAGTCATCCGCAAGTTACTCGATAAATCAATGGTTGACAGCCGCCCTGCTGCAACGACTGGTCAGGCACGTGAGCGCATGTTCATATTGACGAGCATTGCCGACTGCCGGACTGCGTTTGAACATTCAACTGGCACCACAGGTTGTATAAGTTGGGAGCCAGTTTAAATCGACTGCATGGAATGGGCGGGTCGCGCATCCGTCCAACCAGTCCAGCCGAACAATGAGTTCACAGTGGGGAGGAGGCATCCAGAGTGGTCCCGTTGGTCCCCTGTATCGGTGGCATACCACCGATAACAAACATTCTAATGAACTTCAAAAATGGTTGGACCGGTTGGACCGCCGCCATTCCCGCTGTGTCGCTGCGCTGCAGTTATCGTGGCTTCTAGCTTCGATGCTCGCAATGCAAAAGGTCTTGATTGCCGTCGCTGGTAGGCTTAGCAGCGTTCACATTGCTGGCTATATATTTGCTATTATTATGATAGCTTTAAAAGATACACTTGGCCCACAAGGTCTTCCAGCTCACCCTCGAGCGGTTACTGGGCCACTGCTTGCCCTGCCGAGATGATCTTCACAAGCTCCGCATCCGACATTCCCTGCATCCGATCCATCACAGCAGTATCTTCCCCACGACTTGCCGGCTCTGCCCCCTCCTGCCGGTAGTACCCGCAAATCTGCCCCACGTTTTTCAATGCACTGACCATCGCCGAAGGCTCCCTCAGTTCCCGCGCCAAATCCGCAGCCCCCACAAGCGCCGCAATCACCCCCTGGCGGCTCACCCTCATGTCCCGCGCCAACGCCTCTTCCAGACCCCTCACAGTGGCTGCAATCTTGGGCTGTTGAAGAAGCTGACACCCTGTAACGTTTGAGCTTGCCGGAGCATACCCCGCCAGCCTGGCCGCTAACGCCGCGCAGTGCCGCCCGGGGCCCACATAAAGCTCGCAGAAGAGCTTCTGCCGGGCCGTTAACTGGTTTTTACGCATTTTCATATTATGAAATGTTAGTCCATTGCGTTGCGTTTTGCAAGCACACCACGCCACCTCTCAGGGATAAAGACCCGCCGACATTCTCGAAGGCGCACCCATCGTCAATGGCATTGCATCTGTCCGCCGACCTGCTGGCAGAACTTGCCGTCGCTGCGAAAGTAGTTGTTGCCGGCCGCCTTGTTGTAGCGCCCACCCAGGTTATCCCAACATCCAGCGGCATCGCAGTTGGTTATCACAGACGGATGAGGTCTGCTCGGTAGGCTTGTAGGTTCACCAACACTACCCACTGCGGCACCATGACACTGCGCCAATGCTGTGGCTTTTTGGCGCGGTGACAGCTTGGCAATAGCTTCGATTTTTGCTACACAGGAATCCACATTGCTCGCTGAAGCATTGTTGGTCACACCGCTGCCATGACAACTGGCAATCAAGCCTGCTTTTTGGCGAGGTGAAAGCCCAGACGTGCTCTCGACCCGGCGGACGCAAGAGTCCCTGTTTTTGAACTCACTTTCACCTGCGCTGGCTTCCGTGGGGTAAGGCAAAGGCTGCTGTGCCAACTTAGGCGAGTTCTCTTGTTCCATCTGTCGCGCGAGAGCTGCATTACGTCGATATACCTCGCGCGCCTGACGCGCCTGGTCTTCTGTGACGTTGCTCCCAGAAGTATCAACCAAGCTGCTCGTAAAGCCAGCTGGGCATGCTCTATCGGTGAAGATGACCTTTCCCCGCGCGTCATTACACCTAGCGACTTGAGCATTGACGTTGGCACAAATAATTACTGCTGCAATACATAACCACTTGTTCATTTCTTTCTCCCTCATTGGCGCTTTTTAACATATCAAAAACTGATTCGCAATGGGGGTTTGGCATGGCTTCACGCCACACATTCGCTGCCCTCATGCCGATTACCGCCGCCAGACTCGCTATAGTTCAACCATAAACAAAACAACCCGGCTCAAGGGAAGCCACACCGACATGCTCGAAGACATCAAAAAGACCCTCTGGGCCACCGCCGACAAGCTGCGCGCCAACATGGACGCCGCCGAATACAAGCACCTGGTGCTCGGCCTCATCTTCGTCAAATACATCTCCGACACTTTTGCCGCCCGCCGTGCCGAACTGGTTACCCGCCTGACCAACCCGGTCGATGAGTATTTTTACCACGATGCCCAGCCCGGCGACATCGAGGCCGAACTGGAAGACCGCGACTATTACAAAGAGGTCAACGCCTTCTGGGTGCCCGAACCGGCGCGCTGGGAGGCGCTGCGCGCTGCCGCCAAACAACCCGACATCGGCAAACGCATTGACGAAGCCCTGACCCAGATCGAGCTGGAGAACCCCAAACTCAAGGGCATCCTGGACAAACGCTACGCCCGCGCCCAGTTGCCCGATGGCAAGCTGGGTGAGCTGGTCGACCTGGTGTCAACAATAGGTTTTGGCGACAACCCCAGCACCGCGCGTGATGTGCTGGGCCAGGTCTACGAATACTTTTTGGGCATGTTTGCCAGCGCCGAAGGCAAGCGCGGCGGGCAGTTTTACACCCCGGCCAGCATCGTCAAAACCCTGGTCGCCATCCTCAGCCCGCACAGCGGCCAGGTGTACGACCCATGTTGCGGCTCGGGCGGCATGTTCGTGCAGTCTGAAAAGTTCATCGAAGCCCACGGTGGCAAGATTGGCGATGTGTCCATCTACGGCCAGGAGGCCAACCCGACCACCTGGCGCCTCGCGGCGATGAACCTGGCCATTCGCGGCATTGACTTCAACTTGGGCCGTGAACCGGGTGACACTTTCACGCGCAACCAGCACCCCGATTTGCGCGCCGACTTCATCCTGGCGAATCCACCCTTCAACATCAGCGACTGGTGGCACGGCAGCCTGACCGGCGACGCCCGCTGGGTTTATGGCGACCCACCGCAAGGCAACGCCAACTACGCCTGGCTGCAGCACATGCTGCACCACCTCAAACCCACCGGGCGCGCTGGCATCGTGTTGGCCAACGGCTCCATGAGTTCGAGCCAGAACAGCGAGGGCGCCATCCGCGCTGCCATGGTCGAGGCCGACGTGGTCGAGGTGATGGTGGCGCTGCCGGGCCAGTTGTTTTTCAACACCCAGATTCCGGCCTGCCTGTGGTTTCTGGTCAAGCAGAAGCCACACCGCAAGGGCGAAGTGCTGTTCATCGACGCCCGCAAGCAGGCCACCATGATCAGCCGGGTGCAGTCTGAACTCACCGATGAAGTGATTGAGCGCATTGCAGGCACGGTGGCCGCGTGGCGGGGTGATAGTCATTGCGAGGAACGAAGCAATCCATCCCCGCAGTACCAGGACATCCCAGGCTTCTGCCGCAGCGTCAAAGTGGCCGAGATAGCCCAGCACGGCCATGTGCTCACCCCTGGCCGCTACGTGGGCGCAGAAGAAGTGGAAGACAACGACGAAGACTTCGCCACCAAAATGCAGCAGCTCACCGAGAAGCTGGGCGAGCAGATGGCCAAGGGCGCAGAGCTTGACCAGTTGATACGCGCCAAGCTGGGAGGGTTGGGGTATGAGTTCTGAAATGGGCTGGCAATCTCTATCCCTGAAAGCGGCTGGAGTTACGCTCATTGATTGCGACCACCGTACACCCACCGCTACAGAAACGGGCTATCCCTACATTGCAATCCCTCAACTGAAAAGCGGCCACATTGCTCTGGAGGGAGTTCGCAGAATTTCCCAATCAGATTATGTTGATTGGACTAAAAAACTTGCCCCGCAACCAAATGACGTGATTGTGGTCCGGCGTTGCAATTCGGGCGATAGTGCTCACGTACCCGAAGGATTGAAATGTGCTGTCGGTCAAAACCTCGTAGTCCTTCGTGCCAACGGAAACAAAGTTCTACCTCAATACTTGCGGTGGCTTGTTCGTGGCACCGAATGGTGGGATGAAGTTGGAAAGTACATCAACGTAGGTGCGGTCTTTGATAGTCTGCGCTGCAGGGACATTCCCAATTTCGAGCTTCCAATACCGCCACTTGATGAGCAAGAGGCGATAGCCGCAATTCTGGCAGCCCTCGACGACCGCATCACCCTCCTGCGCGAAACCAATGCCACGCTGGAAGCCATCGCCCAGGCGCTGTTCAAGTCGTGGTTTGTCGATTTCGACCCCGTACGCGCCAAGCTGGAAGGCCGCGCCCCCGAAGGCATGGATGAGGCCACCGCCCAGTTGTTTCCCGACAGCTTCGAGGAATCGGCGCTGGGCTTGGTGCCGAGGGGGTGGCGGGTGCAATCACTTGACACCATCGCAGCCTTCTTAAACGGTCTTGCTCTCCAAAAGTTCCCGCCGACAGGGCATGACGATTTGCCCGTTATCAAGATCGCGCAACTCCGCAAAGGGGACTCAGTTGGAGCAGATCAGGCATCACGAAGCATCAAGCCCGAATTCATTGTCAAAAACGGTGATGTACTGTTTTCTTGGTCTGGCAGCCTTGAGGTGGAGATTTGGTGCGGCGGTGAAGGCGCTTTGAATCAGCACTTGTTCAAGGTCACGTCTGAGGCTTTTCCAAAATGGTTCTACTTTTTCTGGACACGCCACCACTTGGCCGACTTCCGACAAACCGCAGCAAGCAAAGCGACCACGATGGGGCATATCCAGCGCGGACATTTGACAGCTGCAAAGGTATGCATTCCGACAGCCGCCGTGCTTGACGCAGCCACTTCGGTACTTGGGCCAATTGTTGAAATGCTTATTGAGCACAGCCTACAAGCTCAAACCCTAGCCACCCTGCGCGACACCCTGCTCCCGCGCCTGATTTCGGGTCAGTTGCGCCTGCCGGAATCCGTGAACAAACTGGATGAAACGCTGCCATGACCGAACATATCCATATCTACTGCGACGAGTCCTGCCATCTAGAAAACGACCATATGCGGTCGATGGTGCTGGGTGCCTTGTGGTGTCCGGCAGACCATCGTCGTGAGTTAGCGGGGAAGATCAAGGCGTTGAAGGCGGCTTTCAACCTGCCTGCCAACTTTGAAATCAAATGGGTCAAGGTTTCTCCCGGCAAGTTGCCCTTCTACCAGGCGCTGCTGGACCTGTTTTTTGATGAGCCACTGCTGCATTTTCGGGGCTTGGTGGTGCCCGACAAGCAGGCCCTGGACCATGGGCGCTTTCAGCAAAATCACGACGATTTCTACTACAAGCAGTGGTACACGCTGCTTAATCGCCTGATTGACCCAGCCAAACACTACCGCATCTTTCTCGACATCAAGGACACCCAGGGCCAAGCCAAGGTCAAAAAGTTGCATGATGTGTTGTGCAATGCAAACTACGACTTTGACCGCAGCGTGATTGAATCCATTGAGCTGGTTCAGTCGCATGATGTCTTGTTGCTGCAACTTGTCGACCTCTTGATTGGCACTTTGTCCTACCTGCACCGGGGTTTGCAGGACAGCCCGGCCAAGCTGGCCTTGGTAGCGCATGTGCGCCATCGCTCAGGCTTGCGGCTGGAGCAAAGTTCGTTGCTGCGTGCTGACAAGTTCAATCTGTTTGTCTGGAGACCACAAGCGTGAGCCAGCCTCCAGCACTCATGCATTTGAATGAATACGCAGACTGGTCAGCCTATGAGGATGCCATTTATGCTGAGTATTTGGCAACCGTGGCGCATGCAAGACTGCGCCTTTTCGGTCAGCCCGTCAAAGTTCGGTTTCATCCAGAAAGCAAACGCAAGGGCTACGGTTTCTGGCACCTGATTTCAGAGGCACCGAGTCAAAAAAACCGCAATGAGGATGACCGTCTTCCTGATCTGGACCGCTGCGCCCGTGTGCGCTGGGTGGCCTGGTGCATCGAAAATGTTGAGTCTGTCGAGTTTTCCTGGTGGGAAAACAAGCGTGGCACGGAGACGCATGTGGTCATCTGGGCTGAACTTCACGACTTCGCTGTAGTGCTGGCCAAACGCGATACACAAGATGGCCCACGGTATTACCTGCTGAAGACCGCGTACTGCCTTAGAGGCCACACAATCCGCAAATTCACCAAGGAACGCGATGCGTACTGGGCCACCCAAAAAGACTGAAGCCCCGACACATCTCTGTGTAAGGGCCCCTGATACTCCTTCTACACGTGGTAGATGAGCTGGGCGTATTCTAAGTGGAAATGGAAATCAACTGTCGCCAGATGTTGTATTCACCACAAAAAACGCTGACTTGGGGTTTTGCCAAAAGCCCCGATGAACCCACCGAAGCCGCCGTTGACCAAGCCATCATTAGCAGTCAGACACATCGCAGGGGACGCACATGACCGAAGACCAACTCGAACAGGAAACCCTAGGCTGGCTGGCCGAAGTTGGCTACAGCCACGCCTACGGCCCTGACATCGCCCATGACGGACCCAAGCCTGAGCGCGCCCATTACGGACAGGTGATCCTGACCGTTCGCCTGCGCGAGGCCATGCGCCGCCTCAACCCCAACGTGCCCAGCGCTGCGCGTGAAGACGCCTTGAAACAGGTGCTGGACTTGGGGCTCCCGGCGCTGCTGTCGGCCAACCAGCACTTTCACCGCTTGCTGGTCACCGGCGTGCCGGTGCAGTACCAGAAAGACGGGCAAACTCGAGGCGACTTTGTGCGTCTGGTTGACTGGGCCAGCCCACAGCAGAACGAGTGGTTGGCGGTCAACCAGTTTTCCATCAAGGGGCCGCACCACACCCGCCGCCCCGACATCATCCTGTTTGTCAACGGCCTGCCGCTGGTGCTGGTCGAGCTGAAGAACCCGGCGGATGCCAATGCCGACGTCTGGAAGGCGTTCGACCAAATCCAGACCTACAAGGAACAAATCCCCGACGTGTTCCAGACCAACGAGGTGCTGGTGATCTCCGACGGCACCGAGGCCCTGCTGGGCAGCCTGAGCGCCAACGCCGAGCGTTTCATGGCCTGGCGCACCATTGACGGCATCACGCTGGACCCTCTCGGCGAGTTCAACGAGCTGCAAACCCTGGTGCGCGGCGTGCTGGCCCCGCCCTATTTGCTGGACTACCTGCGCTACTTTGTGCTGTTTGAAGACGATGGTGGCCTGGTCAAGAAGATTGCCGGCTACCACCAGTTTCATGCGGTGCGCCTGGCCATCGACAAGGTGGTGGCCGCATCGCGTCCCGGTGGTTCACAAAAGGGCGGGGTGGTCTGGCACACCCAGGGCAGCGGCAAGAGCATCACCATGACCTGCTTTGCCGCGCGTGTGATGCAGGAACCCGCGATGGAAAACCCGACCATCGTGGTCATCACTGACCGCAACGACCTGGACGGCCAGCTTTTTGGTGTGTTCAGCCTGGCACAAGACCTGCTGCGTGAGCAGCCGGTGCAGGTGAGCACCCGGCAAGACCTGCGTGCCAAACTGGCCAATCGCCCGTCGGGCGGCATCGTGTTTGCCACCATCCAGAAGTTCATGCCGGGCGAGGATGAAGACATGTTTCCGGTGCTGTCTGACCGGCACAACATTGTGGTGATTGCCGACGAGGCGCACCGCACGCAATACGGCTTCGAGGCCAAGCTCAAAACCATCAAGCCCCGCGCTGGCGCGTCTGCTGCTGCCAGTTCAGGCCTGGCCACCGGCGACGGCTTGCTGCCAGCCCACCGGGCCGAGTTTGCCGTGCCGGACTACCCCACGGCGCACTACCAGGCAGGTTACGCCCAGCACTTGCGTGACGCACTGCCAAACGCCACTTTTGTCGCCTTCACCGGCACGCCGGTCAGCAGCACCGACCACGACACCCGCGCCGTCTTTGGTGACTACATCCATGTCTATGACATGCAGCAGGCCAAGGAAGACGGCGCCACTGTCGCCATCTATTACGAGTCGCGCCTGGCCAAGCTCAAACTCAAGGAAGAAGACCTGGCGTTGCTCGACGACGAAGTGGACGAGCTGGCCGAGGACGAAGAGGAAAGCGCCCAGTCCAAACTCAAGAGCCGCTGGGCAGCACTGGAAAAGATTGTCGGCGCCGAACCCCGCGTGGCCAGTGTGGCTGCCGACCTGGTCAGCCACTTTGAAGAACGCAACAAAGCCCAGAGCGGCAAGGCCATGGTGGTCGCCATGAGCCGTGACATTTGTGTGCACCTGTACAACGAAATCGTCAGGCTGCGCCCCGACTGGCATGACCCCGACCCCGAAAAAGGTGCCATCAAGATCATGATGACAGGCTCGGCCAGCGACAAGGCGCTGCTGCGCCCACACATTTACAGCGCCCAAATCAAGAAACGGCTCGAGAAACGCTTCAAAGACCCGGCAGACCCGCTGCAGATGGTAATCGTGCGCGACATGTGGCTCACCGGCTTTGATGCGCCCTGCGTGCACACGCTGTACGTGGACAAACCCATGAAGGGCCACAACCTGATGCAGGCCATTGCCCGCGTCAACCGCGTGTTCAAGGACAAGCAAGGCGGCCTGGTGGTGGACTACATCGGCATTGGCAACGAGCTCAAGGCCGCCATGAAGGAATACACCCAATCCAAGGGCCGGGGCCAGCCCACCGTGGATGCGCATGAAGCCTACAGCGTGCTAGCTGAAAAGCTCGACATCCTGCGCGCCATGCTGCACGGCTTTGACTACAGCGGATTCCTGACCGGTGGCCATAAGACGCTGGCGGGTGGCGCCAACCATGTGCTGGGCATCAAGGACGGCAAGAAGCGTTTTGCCGACGTGGCGCTGGCCATGAGCAAGGCGTTTACCCTTTGCTGCACGCTGGACGAAGCCCGTGCGGTGCGCGAAGAAGTGGCCTTCATGCAAGGCGTCAAGGTCATCCTGACCAAGAAAGAGCTCAGTGGCAAGAAGCGTACCGACGAACAATGCGAGCTGGCCATCCGCCAGATCATCAACTCGGCCGTGGTGTCCGAGCGCGTGGTCGACATCTTTGATGCCGTGGGCCTGGACAAACCCAACATTGGCCTGCTGGACGAGGCCTTTCTGACCCAGGTGAAAAACCTGCCTGAGAAGAACCTGGCGGTGGAGCTCCTGGAGCGGCTGCTTGAGGGCGAAATCAAAAGCCGCTTTGCCAGCAACGTGGTGCAGGACAAGAAGTTCTCAGAGATGCTGAGCAATGTCATCACCCGGTACCAGAACCGCTCCATCGAAACCGCCCAGGTGATGGAAGAACTGGTGGAAATGGCCCGCAAGTTCCGGGAGGCCGCCAACCGGGGCGAACAACTGGGCCTGAGTGACGATGAGGTCAAGTTTTACGACGCGCTGGCCACCAACGAATCGGCGGTGCGTGAGCTGACCGATGAAACGCTCAAGAAGATCGCCCATGAACTCACCGAGAAACTGCGCCAGAACCTAAGCGTGGACTGGGCGCAACGAACAAGTATTCAATCCAAGCTGCGGCTGCTGGTGAAACGCATCCTGCGCAAATACAAGTACCCGCCTGACCTGCAGGAAGCTGCAGTGGACCTGGTGCTGCAGCAGGCGCAAGTGATGGGGGAGAGTTGGGGGGGATGAGCACCAAGGCGCTGAACTCACCGATCGTGCTGCGCGGCATTCTGGACGTGCTGCTGCACCATGCCAGGCTGTATGAGACGCTTCGGGGGCGGGCTGGGGTTTGAGGAGCGCTGTTTTGTTGGAATCGATGGGTGAAAACTCGTTGACATCGCGAGATGCAACCATTCATTCGCTTAGCCCGAGACAGGTTTTTGCATCCTTGTTCCCTTGATCCGCAGCGAGCCGGTACCACTTTCTAGCTTCATTGAAATCACGCGCAACACCTAGGCCATCTGACATGATGTCCCCCATCCTTTTTTGGGCCTCATCATGTCCCTGCATAGCGGCCATTTGAAACCACTTGGTTGCTTTCACATAGTCTTTTGCTATGCCATCACTTTCGACATGAGTCACTGCGAGTTCCGCCTGCAGTTGCTCCTCACCAGCGCGTGCCGATGCGAACATACCCAAAATCATCGCCGTTCCAACTTCATCTGGTGTGGCATTGACTGCTTTCGGTGCCAAACTATCAGCCAAAGCCTTCGCGCGTCCTTTCACACGCCTATCCGCTTTTTCAGCTGCTTCTCTTTCTTGCCAAACATAGCCGCCGAAGTAATACAAGTTAGCAAGATGAAATTGTGCCCCTACATGCCCTTGTTCTGCGGCACAAGTCAACCATTTGGCGGCCTCCAATTCGTCTCGACCGAGCCCATCACCGTCTAGATACATCAATGCTACTTTGAATTGGGCGCACGAATCCCCATTTGCTGCCGCTACTGATAGGTCTGTAAATGTTGACACCGTTAATCCTTTCGAATTTAGTTTGCCATTAGCAAAAGCGGTGACTCCACATGCGATTCGCGTTGTCGCTTCGCCATAACCCCCAAAGCCCCCCGCAGCGCCTCATACTGCTCCCGCTTGCCATGCCCCTTGCTAGACAGCCAGCTTGACCCGACGCCGGCAATTAAGCCGAGCCACCAGGTCTGTGTGGCCACCATCGCCATCTTGCCGACCGCGCCCGCCGCGCCCGCCTTGGCAGACCGCATGCCGAATGACGAACCTTTTTCTCGCAAGCCGGCATCCTTGCCCATGAATACCGACAGCGCAATCACCGCCAGTCCAATGCTGGATGGCACCAAGTCGCTGGCATCAAAAGTCCCACCGGCTTGCGCGGCAGCCTCGACCTTGACCTGCAGCATGGCTTCGCTGATCCCGCTGTTGTTCACGTTCTGGGCAAGGCCCATGGCGACCAGTTGCGCGTGCACTTCGCTCGTTGTCGTCACATCAATATCGGGATAGCGTTCCAGCGCATCTTTCACATAGCTGGCCGACTCGGTGGCTTTGGCCTGCAGCAGCTCGCTGACCTGCCCCTGTGCATCAGTAATCTGGATGTCCCAGCCTGGCTGGGTGGCTGACGGTGGCAAGCTCGCATGAAAGCCATCAGGCAAGCCGCCGCTGTTGAGGTGGTCCACCAGCTTCAATTCAAAGAGCTTGCCTTTCACACCGCTCACCAAACCCACCAGTTCGTCGCTGGGCATGCGGTCAACTGCCTCGGAGAACGACTCAGTCTGGGTCAAGTCAGGGTAAGCAAGATCGAAGGCCCGCTCAACGTCAGCCGGTACGCTGCCGGGGCTGCGCAAGGCCTGGGCCAGCGTGATGCCGCCAACCACCAGCAGGTCGAGTAACTCATCTTTGCGCCGACGCTTCTGAGCCGACTCAATGCGTTGCATCAAGCGCTCCGAGCGAAGCATTTCGGCCTGACCCAAGGTACGCAAGTCAGCACGCATGGCCTCGATGCTGGAGGCGGGCAAGGCCGCTGCATCAACCACGTTGGATGTGACTTCGGCCGCTCCACGCACGACACCGCCAACAGCACCGCCCAATGCCGGTGCTGCACGCTCTGCCGCACGGCCGGTGACAGCGGCAACCTTGCCAACCACCGTGCCAGCATTGGCCGCGACGCCCAGGGTATGCGTGAGCGCCTTGGTTAAGCCCCACGCCACCGAGCCGGCGCCTTTGCGCCAAGCGCTTGCAGCGCCGTCACCCACAATCGCTTCTTGTGCCTTATCAGCCAGGTGGCTCGCGCCGCCGTGCAATGCGCGCGCGGCCTGCTGCGACCCGGCAGCCAATCCACGACCTGCTTTGTCCAGACCGTTGCCGACCACCGCGGTCAGCACCTGCGCACCATCGGCCACGCTGCCGTCGTTGCGAGCAACGAAATCCGAAACGTGATGAATGCCATTGGCCGTGGCTTCCGCGCCACGCTTGACGGCATTGGCGGTATGGCGACCCTGAGAATTCCAGTTTGTGGACATTATTTTTCCCCTTGAGGCCTTGCTGTGACAGAGCTTGATGACCTTGAAACATCGTAGTCCTCTTTTTTGGGAATTCAAAATTTTGAAAATTTTTTGAAAACGCACATGAAACCCCCAGACACGTCCGCACAGACACTGTAGGGGGGTATATCAAAAGACGGGTATGGCTTTGCTTTGACTTTTCTATCCTGGGCTGTAGGGGCCCCCGAAGATGTACAGCCGACCGCCGCCGCACACAAACAAAAAAGATTTCATGCATGACCTCACGCGCGCGCAGATCGAGCGCTGCTGTAGCCGCAGCCCTGGCCCAGTACCCGTGCCCAATGTTTGAGCAGCCCCCGCCAGCCCACGCCTGGCGTCGCATGGCAGGCTTGTTCAACACCTTGTCCACAGCCTTGAGCCCATGCTATGTGGACAACATGACCAGCACGGCCAGGCGAGGGCGTTGATGCCAGCAGCTCCAGCCGCTACAGTAGCAGCCCATGTGCAGCCACTACCAAGCCCTCAAGGACCGCGAGCTCTACCGCCGCCACTTCGGCGTGGAGCCGCCTGCCGATCTGGGCAAGCACGACCTGTGGCCGGGATACGCAGGGACGATGATTCGACGCCATCCCCATGCCGACGTGGGCGACGAGGCGGTGCCGCAGCGAGAAGCCCTGAATGGCTTGTTTGGCCTGGTGCCGAACTGGTCACCAGACACCAAAATGACCCGCTTCACCCACAACGCCCGCAGCGAGACCGCGGCCGTCAAACCCAGCTTTCGGGACGCCTGGAAACACGCCCAGCATTGCATCATTCCGGCCGATGCCATCTTTGAGCCGGACTACCAGCGTGGCCGATCAGTGCCCGCCCGGATCAGCCTGGCAGACGGCGCCCCAATGGGCATTGCAGGACTGTGGTCGCGCTGGACATCGCCCGACGGCGTGATCGTGCACAGCTACACCATGTTGACGATCAATGCAGCCGACCATGCACTGATGCGGCTCTTTCACAAGCCCGGCGACGAAAAGCGCATGGTGGTGATCCTGCCGCCAGATCGCTATGACGACTGGTTGCAGGCCCGGCCCGAGCAGAGCCAGGCTCTCATGCGCCAGTTTCCGGCGGATCAGATGATCGCCGACGAGCCGAAGGTCGATGGCGGCTTGTTTTGAAGCGGCACCGATCCGGCGCTTATTACACATTACGCTTTCGAGGTGGGGGATAGTCAGTGCTTCGCAGGTGTTAATCAGTGCGCTGGAGCGCAGATATGGCTGATGCGCCGTGAGCCTGTTCCACCAGCGTGGTCATGTCGGGCCGGCAGTCGCTGGCGCTTGGTGCCGACCCAACATCACCACTTTCGCGAGATCGACGGCCTGGGTGTCTGATCAGCGGCAAAGGCGGTGCTCCGCCCTTGCCGAGTCCTTGGATCACGGCTCGCTGACGCATCGTGCTGATACCCCGTAGCCACCTGCGTGACCATGCCCCCGCCTGCAAGTCGTTCCTTTGTTGCAGACAGGCGCATCGTCACTTTCGCTTGATCGACGGCCTGGGTCTTTCAGTCAGTGGCAGAGGCGCTGCTGCGCCCCTGCCAGAGCCCACGAAGCTGTCGCGCTACCTTGGCCACCAGCGCAGTCGTGTCACTTCCCCCACCCCTGGCGCTGCGCGTCAACGGCAGGGCAAGCAACACCACTGCTTTGCGCTCGACCGACGTGCCGGGTCTTCCAGCCAGTTGGCAAGGCGCTGTTGCGCCCTGCCAAAGCATTGGGTGTCGCCTCGCTTCGCATCGTGCGTGAGTACCCCGTAGCCACCAGCGCGGTCATGTGGCCCTGCAAGTCGCTGCGCTTGATTGCCGTGCCACAGCACCGCTTTCGCCAGTTCAACGAGCTGGGTTGCAAGTCAGTGCACGCGGCGCTGCTGCGCCCCGTGCAGGGCCGCAGAGGTGCATAGTCAGTGCTTCGCAGCATGGCGGTCATAGTGCCGTAGCGCTGGGGGTGGCCACGGCTCGCTGCGCATCGTGGCTGGGCGCCGGATTTACGTTTGTGACGGTGTCCACAGCTCCGGCCACACGCTTCGCTTTTACATAAGGCCCCACTGCGTGAAGTGCCCGCCAGTCAGTCGCGCAGCTCCTTTGGTGCCGTCCACCGCTTCGCGCCCTGCGGGTTTACGCAGCAGGCATTATGCAAAGTGGCCTACGCTGGTCCGGGCTTGTCAGCCGTCTGCACTCTCCAGCCGCTGCGCGCCTGACGTGCAGTCGCCTGTCGCCCTTGTGTTGTGCTGGCACTCTGGCTTCAGTCAGTTGCTTCGCAAGTGTTTATGGTCAGTGGCCTGCGGCCATGCATCTTGTGTGTGCCCCGCCCACCCTGGGCCTCGCCACGCTGCGCGTGGCATTGGCCCGGCGCGGTCTGCCCGTCCGCCCCCAAGGGGCTCCCTCCGTCCGCGCGGGGGGCAGGGGGCCAGATTCATGCAGGCGCTGCGCGCCTACCCTGCCAAACACCCGTTCCAATACATTGCTAATGTGGTGGGTAAAGTGGTGGGTAAATTTGGAAACTGAAGCCATAAATCAAAATGGGTTAGCAGTCAAAAACTGCTAACCCATTGATTTATATGGTCGGAATGAGAGGATTCGAACCTCCGACCCCTTCGTCCCGAACGAAGTGCGCTACCAGGCTGCGCTACATTCCGATTTTGTCGTGAAGCGTCAGGACTGACGCTCCAGCAACTTAGCCGCCAATTGTATCAAACACTGTCTGTGGGCATTGTCTGGCAACTGCTCGGCAGCGGTGATGGCGCGGCGTGCCTCGTCTGCGGCCGCCTGACGCGCCACATCGAGTGCGCCAGTGGCTTGTACGATGGCGACCACTTGGTCGATCAACTCGATCTTGCCGGTTTCGATGGCGCGTTGAATGAGTTCGCGCTCGCTCGCGCCGCCGCGTTGCATGGCAGCGATCAGGGGCAGGGTGGTCTTGCCCTCGCGCAAATCGTCGCCCAGGTTCTTACCCATCACGGTGGCATCGCCGGTGTAATCGAGCACGTCGTCGATGACCTGAAACGCGGTGCCCAGTGCTTGACCGTATTCGGCGCAGGCGGCCTCTGTGCTTGCGTCGGCGCCCGCCAGAATGGCGCCCACACGCGCGCTGGCTTCAAACAGTTTGGCGGTTTTGGAGCGGATCACTTGCAGGTAGCCGGCTTCATTGAGCGCGGCGTTGTGCATGTTCATCAACTGCATCACTTCGCCTTCGGCGATGATGTTGGTGGCGTCTGCCAGCACTTCCATGATGCGCATGTTTTGCGCATCAACCATCATCTGAAAAGCGCGGGAATATAAAAAATCGCCCACCAGCACGCTGGCCGGATTGCCAAAGGTTTCATTGGCGGTGGCGTTGCCTCGGCGCAGCGATGAGTCATCCACCACGTCGTCATGCAGCAGGGTGGCGGTGTGGATGAACTCCACCACCGCCGCCAGGTTGAAGCGCTGCGCGCCTTTGAAGCCCAGCGCGCCGCAAATCAATAGCAGCAAGGCGGGCCGCAGGCGTTTGCCACCGGCCGAGATGATGTAGCGCGAGACTTGCCCCACCAGCGGCACGCCAGAGTCAAGGCGTTGTGCAATGACCGCATCAACCTCACGCATGTCCTGCGCGATGATCGTCGTGGCGTTGTTGTTTTGGGAGTTGTTGGGGTTCAAGTTGGTGGCTCGGTTAGTGGCGTGCATTATAGAAAGCCTGCGTGCTGTTCTTGCCTTGCAAAGGTGGCGATGCAGCAAGAAGTCAGTTTTTTTCGAAATTTGTGTGATAATGATGGGCTCTGCGAAAATTCGTTTGCAGGGTAAATCTTTGAAGAGGTCAATATGTACGCGGTCATAAAAACCGGTGGTAAGCAATATAGAGTTGCTGCTGGCGAAAAAATTAAAGTAGAACAGATTGCTGCGGACGTAGGCCAAGAGATTGTGATCGACCAGGTTCTTGCTGTCGGAAGCGGCGCAGAACTGAAGGTGGGCACACCCTTGGTGTCCGGTGCAACGGTCAGTGTCACGGTGCTGGCACATGGCAAACACGACAAGGTCAGCATTTTTAAAATGCGCCGTCGTAAACATTATCAAAAGCGTCAAGGTCATCGTCAGCAGTTCACCGAACTGTTGATTGGCGCGATTACTGCATAAGGAGCACGAGTCATGGCACATAAAAAAGGCGGCGGCTCGACGCGAAACGGGCGCGATTCCAAGCCCAAGATGCTCGGCGTGAAGATGTTTGGTGGTCAATTGGTTGCGCCTGGCGCAATCATCGTGCGCCAACGCGGCACCCAGTTCCACCCCGGCGCCAACGTCGGCATTGGCAAAGATCACACGCTGTTTGCCTTGGCAGAAGGCCATGTGTCTTTCGCCATCAAAGGTGCCTTGAACCGGCATACCGTGAGCGTGACAGCCGCAGCTTAAGGGCTGAAGTGCGTTCACCCAAGACCCTGCGCACGGCGCGGGGTTTTTTATTTAGGACTTGCGCAAAACTGCCCCAGCGTCGTTGCTCCTCCTTGTCGTACGTCTGTACTGCCAGCGTCGGAGCGCCTGGCTGGAACAGCTTTGCGCAAGTCCTATTTTTTATAAAGCAAGCATCATGAAATTCGTTGACGAAGCCTACATTGACGTCTCCGCCGGAGACGGTGGCGCTGGCTGCGTCTCGTTTCGGCATGAGAAATACAAAGAGTTCGGCGGCCCCAACGGCGGCGACGGTGGCCGGGGCGGCCATGTGTTTGCGGTGGCAGACCCCAACCTCAACACTTTGGTCGATTACCGCTTCTCGCGTCGGCATGATGCTGCGCGCGGCCAGCATGGCATGGGTTCCGACATGTTTGGCGCCGCCGGCGATGACATCACCCTGAAAATGCCGGTGGGCACCATCATCACAGACGCCGAAACAGGCGAGGTGCTGTTTGAGTTGCTTAAACCCGGTGAGGTCATCACCATTGCCAAAGGTGGAGATGGTGGCTTTGGCAACATGCGGTTCAAGAGCGCCATTAACCGCGCGCCACGGCAAAAAACACCGGGCTGGCCAGGCGAAAAACGCAACCTCAAGCTGGAGCTCAAGGTGCTGGCCGACGTGGGTCTGCTGGGCATGCCCAACGCGGGCAAGTCGACTTTGATCACGGCCATATCGAACGCCCGACCGCGCATTGCGGACTACCCGTTCACCACGCTGCACCCCAATCTGGGTGTGGTGCGCGTGGGGCCGGAACAGAGCTTTGTGGTGGCCGATTTGCCCGGTTTGATTGAAGGTGCTTCTGAAGGCGCTGGGCTGGGGCACTTGTTCCTGCGCCATTTGCAGCGCACCCGCCTGCTGCTGCATGTGGTCGATATGGCGCCGTTTGACGATGGTGTTGATACCGTGGCGCAAGCCAAAGCGATCGTCAATGAGCTCAAAAAATACGATGCTGCGCTGTTCAAGAAACCGCGCTGGCTGGTGCTCAACAAGCTCGACATGGTGCCGCTGGAAGAGCGCGAGGCCTTGGTCAAGGACTTCGTCAAGCGCTTCAAGTTCAAGGGGCCGGTGTTTGAGATTTCGGCACTCACGCGCGAGGGCTGCGAGTCGCTGATCAAGGCGGTGTACAAGCACATCAGTGCCCAACAAAAGCTGGAGCTTGAGCCCGAGGTGATCGACCCGCGCTTTGCAGACCCAGTTGAAACTGATTCGAAATGACCTGCCCCAGAGGGTTCAATGGCTCAAGAACAAGAGAATTCAACCTTGCGTGATGCGCATCGCGTCGTCATCAAGGTAGGTTCCAGCCTGGTGACCAACGAAGGCCGGGGGCTGGATGAGGCGGCCATTGGCGAATGGTGTCGGCAAATGGCCGAACTGGTGCGCCAAGGGCGCGAGGTCATCATGGTCTCCAGCGGTGCCATTGCCGAAGGCATGAAGCGCCTGGGCTGGGCCAAGCGCCCGCGCGAAATCCACGAATTGCAGGCCGCTGCCGCCGTTGGACAGATGGGCCTGGCGCACATGTACGAGACAAAATTGCGCGAAAACGGCTTGGGCAGCGCACAAGTGCTGCTCACGCACGCCGATCTGGCAGATCGTGAACGCTACCTCAATGCGCGCTCCACCTTGCTCACGCTGCTCAAGCTCGGCGTGGTACCCGTCATCAACGAAAACGACACCGTCGTCAACGACGAGATCAAGTTTGGCGATAACGACACGCTGGGTGCGCTGGTGGCCAACTTGGTGGAAGCCGATGCGCTGGTGATCTTGACTGATCAAAAGGGTTTGTTCACCGCCGATCCGCGAAAGGACGCCAACGCCGAGTTTGTGCATGTCGCGCGGGCTGGGGATGCCGCGCTGGAAGCCATGGCCGGTGGCGCTGGCTCCAGCTTGGGGCGCGGCGGCATGATCACCAAAATTTTGGCGGCCAAGCGGGCGGCGGGGTCGGGCGCCTCCACTGTGATCGCCTGGGGCCGCGAGCCCGATGCCTTGTTGCGTCTGAGCCGGGGCGAGGCCATTGGCACGCTGCTGCTGGCGCCCACCCAAAAGACCCAGGCGCGCAAGCAGTGGATTGCAGACCACTTGCAATTACGTGGCGCGGTAACCGTGGATGCCGGTGCTGTGGCGCGCTTGCAGGGTGGCGGCTCGAGTTTGTTACCCATTGGCATGGTGATGGTCGAAGGTGACTTTTCGCGCGGCGACGTGATTGCCATCCGCGACCCCCAAGGGCGTGAAATTGCGCGCGGCCTGGCCAATTACGCCAGCACCGAGGCGCGCCTGATTTGCCGCAAACCCTCCAGCGCGTTCGAAGGCTTGCTGGGCTACGCCGCTGAACCCGAAATGGTGCACCGCGATAACCTCGTGCTCAAGCGCTGACGCCGCAGTGGCGGGTGCAGCGTGCTGGCTACCTTCTCTCGAGCGCTCGAATAATTTGTGCCGCTGATCCGCCAGTGGCATTGCCTTCACAGGCGCCTTGCTGTGCCAGCGCCAGTGCGTGTTTGGAGGGTTGCCTGTCGTTAATGCCGCGCCATTGGGGCGCCTTCGCTAAAGTCCAGACACCACTGGCATTGGTGCGGGCATAACTTTTGACCTCACCCGTTGTGCAGCGAATGCCCTCGTAAAACGCCGTCACGGAACCGCTTGGGCTGACGGCCACCATCACGTAACGCACGATGCCGTCGGGCGTGACCGCCAATGTGGCGGGGTCAATGCCAAAAGCCACGCTCACATAAGGCGGCATGTCAACGCTGACCAGCCGCTTGGCGTCGAACTTGGGCGGCGCGGGAACCTCGGTTTCTTGCCAGTCTGGGTTGTCGACCAGACGCTGCGCTTGCGCACCGAATGTGCAGCAAGCCAGACCCAGCAGCAGACAGTGGCTCAGGGTATGGCGCAGCGGCTTGGTAGTTGTTTCAGGCATGTTGTTGACCTGTTTTGGGATCGGCCGCCAAGGTGGCTCCCGGCGGCATTTCGAAACTGGCATCGGGCATGTCATCGCAGGAATGCGCCAGATCAAGCGGGCGGATGCCCTGGCGCAGAAAACGGTTGCGAAAGTCGTTGCGCGGCAAAAAGCGCGACAACTCAGTGAGTGCCGTCACATAGACCTCGCGCTTGAATTCCACCACGGCATCCAGCGGCACCCAGTACTCGTTCCAGCGCCAGGCGTCGAATTCAGGGTGATTGGTGGCGCGCAGGTTCAAGTCCCAGTCGTGGCCAACAAGTTGCAATAAAAACCAGATTTGTTTCTGGCCTTTGTAAAAACCGCGCGAGTCGCGGCGAATAAAACGGTCTGGCACCTCATAGCGCAACCAGTCACGGGTGCGGGCCACAATGCGGATATGTTCGCGCTGTAGCCCAACTTCTTCATGCAGTTCACGGATCATGGCCTGCTCGGGGGTTTCGCCCCGGTCAATGCCACCCTGCGGAAACTGCCAGGAGTGCGTGCGAATACGCTTGCCCCAAAACACCTGATTTTTCTGGTTGAGCAGGACGATGCCGACGTTGGGCCTAAAGCCTTCCCGGTCAAGCATAATCAAACCCCAATTTTTAAATTAGCTTGATTATGCACAGCCCTGGCCGTGCGGCAAGCGACATTACCCTGACATATTCCCGGATATCCTTATGCGAGCCTCTCAATTTTTTATCTCCACCCTAAAAGAAGCCCCGGCCGATGCCGAAATTGTCAGCCACAAACTGATGATGCGCGCCGGCATGATCAAAAAACTTGGCGCCGGTATTTACACGCTGATGCCCATGGGCCTGCGCGTGGTGAAAAAAGTGGAAGCTATCGTGCGTGAAGAAATGAACCGCGCTGGCGCCGTCGAGTTGGCGATGCCGGTGGTGCAGCCCGCCGAGCTTTGGCAGGAAACCGGCCGTTTTGAGAAGATGGGCCCCGAGCTGTTGCGCATCAAGGACCGTCACGGGCACGACTTTGTGATTCAACCCACCAGCGAAGAGGTGGTGACCGACATGGCACGCCAGGAAATTCGCAGCTACAAACAGTTACCTAAGAATTTTTACCAGATTCAGACCAAGTTCCGTGACGAGCGCCGTCCCCGCTTTGGCCTCATGCGCGGGCGTGAGTTCATCATGAAAGACGCCTACAGCTTTGACCGCGACCCAGCCAGTGCCAAGGCCAGTTACCAGATCATGGCGGCGGCTTATCGGCGCATTTTTGACCGCTTTGGCCTGACTTACCGCGCGGTGGCAGCCGACAGCGGCGCTATTGGCGGCGACCTGAGCGAAGAGTTCCAGGTGATTGCCGCAACCGGCGAAGACGCCATCGTCTATTGTCCGGGCAGCGATTACGCCGCCAACATGGAAAAGGCCGAGGCGCTGGCACCCGCAGGAACGCGCCCGGCGCCAGTGCAAGCCATGACCAAGACCGCCACGCCAGGCAAAAGCACCTGTGCCGCGGTGGCTGAGTTGCTGGACATGCCCCTGGAAAACACCGTCAAATCCCTGGTGCTGGCCACTGACGCACTCAACGAACTGGGTGAAGTGGTGAAGACGCAGGTCTGGCTGCTGCTGCTGCGCGGCGACCACGACATGAACGAAGTCAAAGTCAACAAGTTGCCGGGCTTGGAGGCTTTCCGTTTTGCCACCTTGGGCGAGATTGAGGAACACTTTGGCTGCCTGCCCGGTTACCTGGGGCCGATCGGCCTGAAAAAGCCGGTGCAAGTCGTGGTGGATCGTGAAGTGGCGGTGATGAGTGACTGGGTCTGCGGGGCCAACAAAGCCGACTTTCACATCACTGGCGTCAACTGGGGCCGCGACCTGCCCGAGCCGACGCTGGTGGCCGATTTGCGCAACGTGGTGGCCGGAGATGCTTCGCCCGACGGGCAGGGTGTGCTGGCGATCGAGCGCGGCATCGAGGTGGGCCATGTGTTCTACCTGGGCACCAAATACAGCGAGGCCATGAAGGCCACCTTTCTGGACCAGAACGGCAAACCGCAGTTCATGGAAATGGGCTGCTACGGCATTGGCATCACGCGCCTGCCCGCCGCTGCCATCGAGCAAAATCACGATGAGCGCGGCATTATCTGGCCCGATGCGCTGGCGCCGTTCACCGTGGTGCTGTGCCCGATCAACGCCGAGCGCTCGCCAGAAGTGAAAGCTACGTCAGAGAAACTTTATGCCGAGCTGCTGGCTGCCGGTGTGGATGTGTTGTTAGACGACCGCGGCGAGCGCCCTGGCGCCATGTTTGCCGACTGGGAACTCATCGGCGTGCCGCACCGCGTCAACATTGGCGACCGTGCCTTGAAAGAAGGCAATGTCGAATACCAGCACCGCCGTGACGCTGCCGCCAGTGCGGTGCCCATCAATGACATCGTGGGCCAATTGCTGGCCAGGCTCAAGGACTGAATGGTGAAATCAATTAGCAGCGCAAGGAAGAAATGATGAGTCTGACCCGGCGCGTTCTTCTTGGTAATGCCTTAGCAATTCCGCCATGGCTCTCTGGCGGCGCGCTTCTTTGGCAAACGCCATCCTGGGCTGGAATGCAGTTTGAAGAGCCGTTGGCTGACTCCGTTCGAACGGCCTTGAGCTCGGCCATTGCCAATCAGGCGCCGCCGGTGCCCGAGTTTGCCGACACCGAGTCGCGTATGCACTATTTGCGCTGGTTGGGGGCCATGAGCGAACGCTTGGTCAAGAAAAAGTCGGACCTGACGACCCGCAAGGAATTTTTGCAAACGGTCTGGTACGAGTCCAAACGTTCAGGGCTGGACGTGTCGCTGGTGCTGGGCTTGATCCAGGTGGAGAGCAACTTCCGCAAGTTTGCGGTGAGCAGCGCGGGCGCGCGCGGTTACATGCAGGTGATGCCCTTCTGGACGCGGGTGCTTGCCGACGGCGATGCCGGACGGCTGTTTCACATGCAGACCAACCTGCGCTTTGGCTGCGTGATATTGCGCCACTACCTGGACCGTGAAAGAGGTGACTGGTTCATGGCACTGGGACGCTACAACGGCTCGCGGGGCAGGGCGCCTTATCCGCAGGCCGTGCTGAGTGCGCAGAAGGTCTGGCTAGCTTGAAAGATTGCTTTGCCGTACCTTATTGGGCAGGTGCGCCCAGCATGGTCTGCAATTCACCGTTTTCGTACATTTCCATCAGGATGTCAGAGCCACCGATGAACTCGCCTTTGAGGTAAAACTGCGGAATGGTGGGCCAGTTGCTGTAGTCCTTGATGCCGGCGCGAATGCCGTCGTCTTCGAGCACGTTGACGGTTTTGATGTCTTTGGGATCGACGCCGCAGGCTTTCAAAATCTGGATGGCGCGACCCGAGAAACCGCACTGCGGAAAGCTGGCTGTGCCTTTCATGAAAAGCAGAATATCGTTGTGTTTGACCAAGTCGTCAATGCGTTTTTGTGCGTCGCTCATGCTGAGTATTCCTAAGTTTAAAAAGAGCGCTGATTATTTCACCTTTGACGCGTCGTGGGGGCGAGACCCTGACGCGTTCAGGGCCGCTTATGAAAATCAGCATCAATAGTGGGGTGGTAATTCGTCACGCAGATTGCGCGGGGTGGCCATGTCTTCGGGCGGCGCTTGCTGGCGCAGCCACTGCACTTCGCGCGCCAGGCGGTCGATCTGGTCCTGCTGGCGGATGATGATCTGGTCGAGCTTGTCGAGCAGGTCTTCGGCAAAGCTGGCCTTGACCTCCAGTTGGGTCAGTCGGTCTTCGGTGTGATTCGGTGTCGTCATGGCTTGGGTGTGGGGTTAAGTAGTCCGCCGCTGCAGCGCTCGACGCCTGCCAGGTCCTGGCGTGACCGCACTGACGCAAATCCTGCCTTTGTCAGCAAGCGGCGCACGGCCTGCGCCTGATCGTAGCCGTGTTCAAGTAGCAGCCAGCCGCCAGGCGTCAGATATTTTGGGGCTTCGCTGATGATCTGGCGCGAGTCAGCCAAGCCATCCGCGCCGCTGCTCAGCGCTTGTGCGGGCTCAAATTTGAGCGCCGCCAGATGCGGGTCAAGCTCGGCGATGTACGGCGGATTGGCGACGATGCAGTCGAAGGGTTCGCAAGGTTCAGGCAAGGCGGCAAACCAGGCACCCTGATAGAAGCTGATGTCGAGCTTGAGACGCTGGGCATTGGTTTGGGCGACGGCCAGGGCGCTGGCGCTCGTATCGGTCGCGTGGATGTCAAGCGTGGGGCGGCTGGCCTTGAGTGCCAGGGCAATGGCACCGCTGCCCGTGCCCAGGTCTAGTGCGCGCTGCTGGCCGTTTAGAGTTTCCAGCGCCCAGTTCACAAGCGTCTCGGTATCGGGCCGGGGTACCAGCACACGGGCATCCACCCGCAAGTCGAGTCCAAAAAACTCTTTGTGGCCGGTCAGGTAAGCCAGCGGTTCGCCGGCCAGGCGGCGTTGCACCAGGGGTTCCAAATAAGCAGCATGCTCGGGCGGTAGCAGATCGCTGTCGTGTGCCAGCAGCCAGCCGCGCTGGTTGGCAGGCTTGTCCAGAATGTGCAGCAACAGCAGTTGGGCGTCCAGCCGATCCAGCCCCCTGCTTTGCATCCTGGCAAGCGCCTGCCCCACCGTGTTTGAAGCCGCATTTGAGGTCTTCATGGGGATATTCATGGGGATTTAGGCATTGAGTTCAAGCGCGGCCAGTTGCGCGGCGGCTTCGTGGGCTTGCAATGCGTCCACCACATCGTCCAGGTCGCCTTCCATGATGGCGAGCAGTTTGTAAAGCGTCAGGTTGATACGGTGGTCAGTAAGCCGTCCCTGCGGAAAGTTGTAGGTTCGAATGCGGTCGCTACGGTCACCGCTGCCGACCAGACTTTTGCGCTCGGCGGCGTCTTTGGCAGCGCGTTCGCTGCGGTCTTTTTCCTGAATGCGGGCGGTGAGCACCTTGAGCGCTTGCGCCTTGTTGCTGTGCTGGCTGCGCCCGTCCTGGCATTCGGCCACGATACCCGTGGGCAGGTGGGTGATGCGCACCGCAGAATCGGTCTTGTTGATGTGCTGGCCACCGGCGCCGCTGGCACGGTAGGTGTCGATGCGCAGATCGTTCGGGTTGATTTTGATCGCCTCAGCCTCGTCGGGCTCGGCCAACACCGCCACGGTACAGGCGCTGGTGTGGATGCGCCCTTGCGTTTCCGTGACCGGCACGCGCTGCACCCGGTGCCCGCCAGACTCGAACTTGAGCGCGCCATAAACATGGTCGCCGTCGATTTTGATCACCACCTCTTTGTAGCCGCCCAGTTCGCTGGCTGATTCGCTGATGATTTCAGGTTTCCAGCCACGGCGCTCGCAATATCGCAGGTACATGCGCGCCAGATCGGCGGCAAACAGGGCCGATTCGTCACCGCCGGTGCCGGCACGGATTTCGACAAAGGCATTGCGTGCGTCGTCTGGGTCTTTGGGCAGCAGCATGCGCTGCAACTCGGCTTCGAGCTGTTGCAGGTCTGCATTGGCAGCATCAATTTCCTCTTGTGCCATCTGCGCCATGTCCGTGTCATCTGCCGAACTTTGAAGCAGATCGCGGGCGGCCGCCAGATCAGCTTCACGCTGTTGGTAGCGTTGCCAGCGGCTCGCCACGGCCGCCACCTCGGTATGCTCACGCGACAGCAGCAGAAATTGCGCCATGTCGTTCATGATGTCGGGGCGCGACAACAAAAATTCCAGTTCTCCCAGACGATCGGCGTAGCGGGCAAGTTGCTGGCGAAGAAAAAGTTTCATGAGGCAATGGGCGAGGTGATGGGGAGAAGATGTATCCGGGCGAGCATTTGTCTGCCGTTGCGGGCGTGGCCCGCAATCCATGGAGCCCGAGCCAGGCCCGGGATGAGAGCTACCGCTCTTTACGCAAAAAGAAGTGCTGGATGGCGGTGCTGGCGTGTTCGCGCGCCTGCGCATCGCCTGCGCGCAGCTCGGCCATGGCGCCGTGCAGCATTTTTTGGGTCAGCCCCCTGGACAGGGCTTCGAGCACGGCGTCCACGTCTGCGCCCTTGGCCAATGACTTGCGGGCACGGGCAATCTCATTGGCGCGCCATTCGTCGGCCTGCGCGTTGAGCTGCTGGATCAGGGGCACCGAGCCGCGCTGATCGATCCAGTGCATGAAACTCAGCACACCAGCGTCGACGATGGCCTCGGCCTGCGCCACCGCAGCCTGACGGCTGGCCTGCGCAGTTTGCACCACGCCGGAGAGGTCATCAACCGTGTACAGGTAGATATCTTCGAGCGCTTTCACTTCTTGCTCGATGTCGCGCGGCACGGCCAGATCGACCATGAACATGGGCCGGCGCTTGCGCTTTTTCAAAGCACTTTCCACCGTTCCCAGACCAATGATGGGCAGCGTGCTGGCGGTGCAACTGATAACAGCGTCAAACTCATGCAGGCGATCAGGCAACTCAGCCAGGTGCATAACCTGTCCGCCGAACCGGCTGGCCAGTTTTTCGCCGTTTTCCAGGGTGCGGTTGGCAATCACCATGCACTTGGGTGATCGGGCGGCAAAGTGGGTAGCGCACAGTTCAATCATTTCACCCGCGCCAACAAACAGTATCTTGACCTCGCCCAGGTCCTCGAACAGTTGCCCGGCCAGGCGCACGGCAGCTGCGGCCATGCTGATGGAGTGCGCACCGATCTCGGTCGAGCTCCGCACCTCTTTGGCCACGGCGAACGAGCGCTGAAATAGCTGGCTTAGCGTGTTGCCCAAAGCGCCTGCGGCTTCCGCCGCGCGCACTGCGTTTTTGATCTGGCCCAGAATTTGGGTTTCGCCCAGCACCATGGAGTCCAAGCCGCTGGTAACACGAAACGCATGGCGCGCGGCGCGGCTGTCTTCGAGGCTGTAGGAATGGGTGCGCAACAAGGCAGGGGAGACGCCACCGGTTTCGGCCAGCCAGTCAAGCGTGTGCTCAAGCTGGGCTTGTTCACCGGCGCAATAAATCTCGGTACGATTGCAGGTGGAGATCAGCGCGGCTTCGGGTTGGTTCGGCAGCGAGTTGCGCAAACCTCGCAAAGTCGGTTCGAGCTGGTCAATGGCGAACGCAAAACGACCGCGCAAGTCGAGCGGCGCGGTCGTGTGATTGATACCTAATGCCCAGACTGCCATATTTGAATTATAAAATCATCGAGCATACTCTTTGACTTGAATCATTTTTTCTTTTTATCACCAAGGTCTTTGATGGATTTGCTGGTACTGCTCAACCATTTCATCAACTTTGCGGCGCCTGCGGCGTGGCTGGCTTTGCTGCTGCCTTGGCTGGCCCGACTCCTGATCCGCAAAAGATCGCCAGGGTTTTCCTTGCTCAAGCAGGGAACCATCATTTTTATGGCGGGCCTGCTGGTCCTGCTGCTCGGCTTGACGCTGTTGGGTCAGGACGGCAAGATGGTGACTTATCTCACGCTGGTGATCACCGCAGCCACCAGCCAGCGGTTCATGCTCAAAGGCTGGCGGGGCTGAACCAATCTATCCGGTCGGTGATGATGCCGTCCAGCCCAAGGCCCAGCAGACGTCGGGCCGTGACCTCATCGTTGACGGTGTAACTCAGGGTTCGCAAGCCAGCGCTTTTGGCCTGCGTCATGCTCGACGAGTTCCACAAGCCGTGGTCGCAGATGATGGCGACACAACCCAGGCGCAGCGCTGTTTCCAGCCAGCCGGGCCACAGCGTATCGAGCAGCAAACCTCGGGGCAGCTCCGGCTGCGCCATCTGAGCCGCCTCCAATGCGGGTACGTCAAAGCTGCTCAGCAGCGGTGGTACGGCGGCGTTTTGCCACAGTCGGGCGGCATGGCGGGCCACCACGTCTCCGGTTTCGCGCTCTAGGCCGGGAGTCGGTTTGATCTCGATATTCAAAAAGTAGCTATTGCGCAGGCAATAGCGGGCAATGGATTCAAAGGTGGGCAGCGGCTCACCGGCAAAGGCGCGTGAATGCCAACTGCCGGCATCGAGCCGAGCCAGCGTGCCCCATGAATGATCGCCTGCCGTGGCGCTGTGTTTCGCCCCCAGTGTGTCACGGGCGCTGGTGGTGCGCGTCAGGGTGTCGTCATGCAGCAAAAAAGGCACGCCGTCGCTGCTCAGTTTCACGTCGCATTCGAACATGCGGTAGCCATGGCTGGCGCCGAGACGAAAAGCGGCCAGGGTGTTTTCGGGTGCCAGTTTGCCAGCGCCCCGATGGGCAATCCAGCGCAGGTAGGGCCAGGGCTGGGTTGCTGACATGATTTATTTTTCCTGAACTTCGCGGCGCAGCGCGGGGAACAGGATCACGTCGCGGATGCTGCTGCTGTCGGTGAGCAACATCATTAGTCGGTCCAGACCGACGCCGCAGCCGCCGGTGGGCGGCATGCCGTACTCCAGCGCGCGAATGAAGTCGTGGTCGTAGTACATGGCCTCGTCGTCGCCATCGTCCTTGGCGGCCACCTGTGCCTGAAAGCGCGCGGCTTGTTCCTCGGCGTCGTTCAACTCACTGAAGCCGTTGCCGAACTCGCGCCCGGTGATGTAGAGCTCAAAGCGCTCGGTGACCTCCGGGCGGGTGTCGTTGGCGCGTGCCAATGGCGAAATTTCTGTGGGGTGCTCCATGATGAAGGTCGGCTGCCAAAGTTTTTCTTCAACAGTTTCTTCAAAGTACAGCACCTGCAGACTGGCCAGGCTGCGCGTCGAGATGTGGTGCTTGGCCTCAGTGATGCCCAGCTTTGGCAGTACCGAGCGCAACCAGGCCGCGCTGTCCACTCTCAATCCCGCGCCGTCTTCGAGCATCTGACCCGCTTCGGTGTATTTGCAGATGGCCTCATGAATGGTCAGGCGCGCAAACGGCTGTTCCAGGTCAACCGCCTTGCCCGCGTAGCTGAGCTGTAGTGTGCCCAGCGCGCGTTGTGCGGCATCGCGCACCAGCGCTTCGGTGAAGGTCATCAGGTCCTGGTAGTCCCAGTAAGCGGCATAGAACTCCATCATGGTGAACTCGGGGTTGTGCCGCACGCTGATGCCTTCGTTGCGAAAGCTGCGGTTGATCTCAAACACGCGGTCAAAACCACCGACGATCAGCCGCTTCAAATACAACTCGGGCGCAATGCGCAGGAACATCTGCTGGTCCAGCGCGTTGTGGTGCGTGGTGAAGGGTTTGGCATTGGCGCCGCCGGGAATCGGATGCAGCATGGGTGTTTCGACTTCCAGAAAGTCGTGCGCCACCATGAATTCACGAATGCCTGAGACGGTCTTGCTACGCGCAACGAAGCGGTTTTTGGTTTCTTCATCGGTCATCAGATCGACATAACGCTGGCGGTATTTGATCTCTTGGTCGGCCATGCCGTGGAACTTGTCGGGCATCGGACGCAGGCTTTTGGTCAGCAGGCGGATGCTGCTGGCGTGGATCGACAGTTCGCCGGTTTTGGTCTTGAACACCAGACCCTCGGCGGCCACGATGTCGCCCAGGTCCCAGTGCTTGAAAGCGTCATAGATATTTTCACCCACATCATCGCGCTTGATGTAAATCTGGATTCTTCCGGTGCTGTCTTGCAGCGTGGCAAAGCTGGCCTTGCCCATCACGCGCTTGAGCATCATGCGTCCGGCCAGCTTGGCGGTTGCGCCTTGTTCGATCAGACCTTCCGGGGTTTGCCCGGCGTGGGCCGCAAACAGGTCGGCGGCATGGTCAGTCGGCTTGAAGTCGTTCGGAAAAGCGGGGCCTTTGCCATCAAGCTGCGCCTGGCGCAGGGCTTTGAGTTTTTCGCGCCGCTCCAGGATCAGCTGGTTTTCGTCCTGGGGCATCGGACTGGGTGCGGTGGCGGTGGTGGTGTGGTCAGGCATGTGGGCAATCCATAAAAGCAACCAAAGGGTCGCCAGCAAGGCGGCGAGAGATTTGGCAAAGTTTTGTATTTTAAGAGCTTGAGTGCTCACCGTTTTGCCGCCTATGCTGCGCTATGGCCGTTGTTATGATGATCACTGCTTCTTAACCGTGTACCAGTGCCATGCTTTATCAGATTGTTTCTTTGTTGCTTGAGGTGGTTGCAGGCCTGGTCAGCGGGGCCTGTCTGCTACGGCTTTACATGCAGGCGCTGCGTGTTCCCATGTCAGTGCGTTCGGGTAACCCTCTGGGCCGGTTTGTGTTTGCCTTGACCGACTGGACCGTGTTGCCGCTGCGACGTGTGTTGCCAGCGCTGGGCGCACTCGACAGCGCCAGCCTGGTGGCTGCTTTTTTACTGCAACTGGCCAAGTTTGTCTTGCTGTGGCTGCTTGCCGGTGCGGGCGGCGGCTTGTTGGCGTTGCCCGTGCTGGCGCTGTTTGGTTTGCTGAGCATTGCCATTTCCGGCCTGACGGTGATGGTGATTGTTTATGCTGTGCTGTCCTGGGTGTCCACGCCGTCGGTGCTCAGTGGGGTGATGGCGCAGTTGGTCGAACCGCTGTTGCAGCCCATTCGGCGTGTGGTACCGCTCGTGGGCGGCATTGATCTGTCGCCCCTGGTGCTGCTGCTTGTGCTGCAAGTGGCGGCCATTGTGCTGGGGAATCTCCAGGCGATGGCATTGCAGATGGGGTGAGCGCTGGCAGAGACAAAAAAGCCCGCTAACTTTGCAGTCAGCGGGCTTTTTTAGATGCCGGGGTCAGTTAGCGATCGGTTTTGGAAAAGCGTTTTTGCGCGTCACGTGGCACGAACACCTTGCCACCACCGGCGGGTTTGGAAAACGTCGGCTTGCCGAACGCGGGTTTGCGGGGGGCAAAATCACCGCGCGGTGCAGCGCTGGTGTTGCGGTCGCCGGCAAAGCGGTCGTTGAAGCCACCCTTGCGCTCGTAGCTGAAGCCTTCACGCGGGGCGCTTTCACGCGGTGCAAATGAGCGATCTTCACGGCCGGCAAAACCGCCGCCGTTGCCCTGGTAGTTGCCAGCACCTGCCGGGCGCGGACCGCCGGCATTTCTGTCGGCGAAGCCACCACGCGGGGCATCGAAGTTGCCGCGCGGCGCATCGAAGCCACCACTGCGACCGCCACCGCCAAATTTGCGGTCACGGCCGTTGAAATCACCGCCGCCTCGGCTGTCGCGACCGCCAAAATTACCGGGGCGCGACTCGGGGGCGCGCTGTTTGGGCTCCAGGCCTGGAATGGTTTCGGCCTTGATCGGCTGGCGGCTGTAGGCTTCGATGTCAAAAATCTTGCGACGGTCGCGCAACTCGGCAAAAGTCACGGCCAGACCATCACGCCCGGCGCGGCCAGTGCGGCCGATGCGGTGGGTGTAGTCTTCGGCTTTCATGGGCAGGCCAAAGTTGAACACGTGGGTCACGGTTGGCACGTCCAGGCCACGGGCTGCCACATCGGTGGCCACCAGAATTTGCACCTGGCCCTGGCGCAGCGCCATCAGACGGCGGTTGCGCAGACCTTGGCTCAAAGCGCCGTGCAATGCGACCGCGTCGAAACCCTCTTGCTGCAGGTCGTTGGCCAGGCCGTCACATTCGATCTGGGTGCTGGCAAAAACAATCGCCTGGTTGATGGTGCTGTCGCGCAGCCAGTGGTCGAGCAATTTGCGTTTGTGCTGGGCGTTGTCAGCCCAAAACAGCACTTGCTTGATGTTGGCGTGTTTCTCCTGCGGACTGTCGATGGTGATGCGTTGCGGCTCGCGCATCACGCGGGCGGCCAGTTGCTGGATGCGCGACGCAAAGGTGGCGCTGAACATCATGGTCTGCTTGCGGCCGATGGTGAGTTGGTTGATTTCTGCCAGGTCATCCGAGAAGCCCAGGTCGAGCATGCGGTCGGCTTCGTCAACCACCAGAAACTGCACCTGGTCGAGCTTGATTTGCATCGAGCGTTGCAGGTCAAGCAAACGGCCCGGGGTGGCGACCACCAGATTGGCGTTTTGCAACTTGGCAATCTGCAACTGGTAAGGCATGCCGCCGACGATGTTGGCCACGCGCAGACCGCGGCAATGTTGTACCAAATCGATGGCGTCGTGCGCCACTTGCTGGGCCAGTTCGCGTGTCGGGCAGACGATCAGGGCACCCGGGGTGGGAGCACTGAAGTGGCGCGGGTTGGTCGGGTCTTTGCGCTTGGCGCGCTTCGGGGGTGCTTCACCCTTGGCAGCGGCTTCGCCCACAGCGCGCTCGTAGTCGGCGCGGGCATCGATTTCAACTTGCTCTTGCTGTTTGAGCAAGGTGTGCAGCACGGGCAACAAAAAAGCGGCGGTTTTGCCGCTGCCGGTTTGGCTGGAAACCATCAGGTCGATGAAACGGGCGCTGTTGCCGTCGGCACTGACACCCTGCATGGCCAGCGGAATGGTTTTGAGTTGCACCGTGGTGGGTTGGGTAAAGCCGAGGTCTTTCACGGCCTGGATCAGTTCCGGGGCCAGGCCCAGCGTGACAAAGCCGTTGGGAATGTCGGCTGCGACCGGGGCCGCAACTTGAGCCTCAGCCTCAGGGGCGTCGATGACGTCGTGGGGCAGCAGGTTGATGTCGTTGGAGATGATTTCGGCAGACGAAAATTCGCCCGCCGCTAAAGTAGCGTCAGTCATGAAATATCCTAAAAAACGAAGAGCGCCGCAAGTTGTGCGGCTGCTCCATTCATGGTTAAAAAACATCAACCATCAAACGGAACCGGCTCTGACTCAGCAATGTGAGCGCGTCGAGAAGCTGGGGGGTCTTTTTAAGGCAGGCTGTGAACAACCTGGCACGAGACCCAGTGAATGTTGGGAGATGTACAAATACGCTGATATTTCAGCGAAGCCTTAGATTATGCCATGGATTCGGGTTTCTACTGAGTTTTCTACTGGCTTTGTGTCAAATAGCCCTAGCGTGCAACACCACAACGGCCGTTGAATGCTGTTGATTGCTGTTGACTGCGGTCAGGTGTGCCCTTTTAGGTCCCCAAAAAGTCAGCGCATTGATTGACTCCTGAATCCAGGCATAGCCAGCAAGGCGTTTGATGGAATCCCAGAAGCGCGCTCAACGGCGTTTGCCGTTTGCAGAGCATACGCGGGTCGAGGTTGAGC
>Ga0210023_1000166_pt1 | contig 49054 bp, 46 predicted proteins | sample CryGeymeta201524_FD_183987 | JGI IMG/M metagenome (GOLD analysis project Ga0210023, IMG submission 183987) | Groundwater microbial communities from Crystal Geyser aquifers in Utah, USA - Crystal Geyser metaG 2015-24 (SPAdes) (version 2) | ecosystem: Environmental > Aquatic > Deep subsurface >... | reverse complement strand
TTGTCTAGGTTTGCCGAAGTAGGACTCACACACCTTTTTAAAGTCCTTGAAACTTACATTTCCAGGCTCTCGGCGCATCATCTCCAGGATTTTTTCGATTTGTGCCATGGGTGCTAATGGTTCCATTAATGGCACCACATGTCAACCCAATCCCAAATTCTTATCCAACCTGATTGTGGGTATTGCGGTCGATCGTGACCAATGTCTGGAGTCATCGTCATTGCTGTTGTTCTCTGGTATAGGTGTGATCGGAGGCTGAGGGCATGCTGGCGATCGCCGTGCAGGTCGGCTGACCTGTCTACAAAATCTTGAAGCTGGCTCACCCACAACCGGGCACTGGTGGCCGTCAGGAACCGCTGCACTGGCGAAGTAGGTTCCTCTCCAAAGCGGGCACCCGTTTCTTAGCGAAAAGTTGCCACTTTGCGACAGTTTGTCGAATTCGTTGCCTTAGTTCGTCCATCACGAAACGTGATTATTGATCCATCAATTTGGTTGATCACACTCACAGGAGCGTCGTCACTGCGGGCGAAGTGCGGCCTGTCAGTACCGGCCTGGCCGCTGAAGGCTTTATGCGGCGACTGCTTTGCCGACCACTAAAACACCCGAAAATTTTTGAAACACCAACATCACCACCGCCATCATGCGCAACGGATCTTCGGCGCTGATGTCTGCCACCGTCACCAGCTGCGCCAGCAAGACGGCTCTGGCGTCGTGCAATTGCCGGAACTGGCGCACTGCCGCGTCTTCAACCTCGAAGCTGACAGGCTGGCCGTCTGCCCCGCGCACGCTGCGCGTGGCCGTGGCGGCGCAGATGGGCGCGATGCCACTCGACACATTGTTGGCCAGCAGGCTGATGGCACCCGCAGGCGCCACCGCCAGCAGGTGGCTGTTGCGAATGCCATGCTCGGCAATGCCATCTTGCAACTCGTGCGACAGCCCTTGCACGAACGGACTGGCGCCGTATCTGATTTTTTCGACGTCGGGAAAAGCGCCCTTCTTCCTGGCGATCTCGATGGACGACAGGTAGGCCGTGTCGCGGATTGAGGTCAAAATGGCGCGCGTCAAGTCCAGCTTGGCATGTTGACCAGAAGGCTCTTGCACAAAGCGGGTCAGGTTGATCGACCCCAGGTTGCAGCCGCCATAGGGCCGGCAGCGGCACTTCGCCACAGGGGCGGGTGGTAGTAACGCGCTCGCAGACCTCACCGTCCGCCGGAAGTGGGCGCTGGCCCAGCGGGAAGACCAGCGGCCAGGCGCTGTCAGTTTCAAGAGCGTGCATGAAGTCGTCCGTCAGCGCCACCGACAGCTTGAAATGCGGCAGCACACCGCTCACAAGTTTGGCTTCTATGAAGGCCTCAATGTCGGGGTGGTCGCAGCGCAGCGTGACCATCATGGCGCCGCGGCGCACGTTGTTCGACGCCAGCGCGCTGTTGGCCGCCTCCCACACTGCCATGAACGACACCGGGCCCGAGGCCACGCCGGAACTGGCTTGGGCCAACGCGCCCAGCGGCTGCAGGGTGGAAAAATCGACGCCAACGCCGCCACCAGCCTGCAGCGTCACCATGGCTTCGCGCAGGGCGCTGAAAATGCCGTTGGCCGAATCCTCCATCGGCCCCATCACAAAGCTGTTGAGCAGCGTGGTGTGGCGCTCAGTGCCAGCGGCGGCCAAAATGCGCCCACCTGGCAAAAAGCGAAAGTCGCTCAAAATGACCCGGAAGCGCTCGCGCCAGTCGTTGCATTGGCAACTGTGGGGCGGGCTTGCGCTCGCCAGGTCGACTGAAGTCGACCCCACAATAGGCCCAACGGCCATGCTGTAAAAGCTCACAAGTCCGGCAGACGTGCGCGCAAGGTTTGCGCCTGCTGGCGGATGGCGTCACGCTCTGGCGCTGGCATTTTCTCAAGCTGGCGGTAGGCCATGCCAATGCGCGGGTTACGCTCAAAACGCTCGGCATGGCGGTCAAAAAAGTCCCAATACAGCGCGTTGAATGGGCAAGCTTGCTCGCCAATGCGCTGTTTTTTGTCGTAGCCGCAGCCTTTGCAATAGTCACTCATGCGGTCGATGTAGGCGGCGCTGCTCACATAGGGTTTGGTGGCGAGCAGGCCGCCGTCAGCGAACTGGCTCATGCCAAGGGTGTTGGGCAACTCCACCCACTCAAAAGCGTCAATGTAGATGCCCAGGTACCAGTGGTGCAGCGCCTGCGGGTTCAGCCCCACCAGCAGCGCAAAGTTACCGATCACCATCAGGCGCTGAATGTGGTGCGCGTGCGCGTGTTCCAACGATTGGCCGATGGCGTGTTGCAGGCAGCGCATCCGCGTCTCGCCGGTCCAGAACCAGGGCGGCAGCGGCAACTTGTGACCCAGCGCGTTGAACTGGTCGTAACCCGGCATTTGCGCCCAGTAAATGCCGCGCACATATTCGCGCCAACCCAAAATCTGCCGAATAAAGCCTTCCACGGCGCCCAGCGGTGCAGCACCGCTGCGGTAAGCAGCTTCGGCACGCGCCACCACTTCCCGCGGGTTGAGCATTTTGGTGTTCAGCGCAAAAGACAGCATCGAGTGAAACAGCCGCCAGTGGCCGGCACTCATGGCGTCCTGGTGGTCGCCAAAATGCGGCAGCACCTGGGTGATAAAGCTGTCGAGCTGTTGCAGCGCTTCTGGCCGGTTCACAGGCCAGCGAAACTGCATGGCTTGCGGATTGCCAAAGCTTTTGACGCCTGCCGCTTCAATGGTCTGCCACAGCGCGCCGTGGTCGTGCAGCGGACGGGTGTCAGCGGGCTCGAGCGGCGTGCCTTTCCAGGGCTTGCGGTTGTCGGCGTCGAGGTTCCATTGGCCACCGGCGGGTTTGTCGGCGCCATCAATCAGCACCTGGTGGCGCACGCGCATGTGGCGGTAAAAATATTCCATCAACCACTGTTTTCGGCTCGCAAACAGGGCAGCGGCCTCATGGCGCTGGGTGTAGAAGTGATCGCTGTCTTCCTCACGGCTGCTGATACCCAAGCCCGCCAATTCAACCGCACAAAATTCTTGCAATTGCTGGCTCAGCCGGTATTCGTCGGGCGACTGGTAGCCGAAATTTTTGCAGCCGTAATGCGCCAGCAAGGCTTGCAGGTTGCCAGGCAAGGTCTGGGTGTTTTTGGGCTCGTCAATGGTCAGGTAATGTACCCGGTGCCCAGCTTGTCGCAGCACGCACGCCAGGTCGCGCATGGCGGCAAAAATGGCCAGTATTTTTTGCGCGTGGTGCAACACGTAGTCGGTTTCCTGGCGCATTTCCGTCAGCACATAGACCACGCCGGGGTCCACCGTGGCAAACCAGGGGTGTTGCGGGTTGAGCTGGTCGCCCAGAATCAGGCGCAGGGTGTGGGCGGGCGTGGGCATCGCGCCAGTGTGGGGATTCATGCGTTCCTTTGGGTTACACCTGCTGCCACAGGCGCTGGTAGCTTTGGTCGGGGTCATAATCATGCGCCTGTTTTTGCACGTTAAAGCGGCGCCCGCCGCGTGGGTCGGTGCCCATACCGGCAATGTAGAGCCAGTTGCCCTGGTTGTTGTAAACGTCGTAATCGATCAGTTGAGCCTCAAACCAGGCGGCACCGGCGCGCCAATCGCCCCGCAGCTCATGAATCAAATAACTCGCCACCACCTGGCGCAGCCGGTTGGACATGTAACCTGTGGCCAGCAGCTCGCGCATGGCGGCGTTGACCAGCGGCTCGGGCGTGCGGCCCAGGCTCCACAGGGTGAATTGCGCCGGGTCGTGGTGCAGCGGCGCCACCTTGTCGCGCAGGCCGCGGTAGCGAAACAGTTTGGCACCGTGTTGCAGATGCAAAAAGCGAAAGTAGTCGCGCCAGAGCAGCTCCAGGCGCAGCCACTCTGTCCCTTCGTTGGGGCCGACGCGGGCGTCAAAGCGGTCAATCTCTGCGGCCAGTTGCCGCACCGACAGCGCACCCGAGGCCAGCCACATGGAGCACTTACTCGAGAACGCTGTGCCGGTCAGGCCGTTGCGTGTGGCTTTGTAGTTTGGCGGCAGGTCGCTGGCGAAGTAGCGTGCCAGATGCGCCAGCGCGGCTCGCTCGCCGCCAGCAAACGCGCCCTCCAGATACGGCACGCTGGCGCGTGGCTCGGGTGCCAGTGTGCCCAGGTGTTGCAGTTGCTGCGCCAGGTTGACAGTGGCATAGCCGTGAACCGCTTTAGGTAGGGGTGGCAACTGTGCGGGTACAGACAGGGGCGCGGCTTGCTGCGTATGCGCTTTGGCCAAAAGTTGGCGAAAGCGGGCGTACACGGGCGGCAGATCGCTCACATCAAACGGCAGCGCCTCTGGCGCATAAAGGCTTGACTGCCAGGTGCTGCTGACGGCCATGCCAGCCAGGCCAAGCTGACGCACCTCTTCTTGCTCGTGCGAGGCAACAATGGTTTCGCAGTGCAGCACGCGGGTGTCCAGTGCGGCACCGAGCTTGGGCAAAATGTCGGCGGGTGGGCCAGGCACCACGGTCAGGGCACTGCCCAGGGCGCGCAACTGGGCATCCAGATCAATCAAGGAATCGAGCAGCACGCGCTGGCGGTGCTGGCTGGCCTGCATCGCGCCCCAGCGCGGGTCGCCGTTGTGCATGGCGCTGGCGCTCCCCAGGCAGTACACCGGCAGCAGCGTGTCAGACTGTGCGATGGCTTGGGCGAGCGCCGGATTGTCATGCAGGCGCAGGTCGTTTCTGAACCAATACAAGGTGGTGCTCATGCGCTGCCCTCGGGTTTTTGCGGCGCACGACGACAGCGTTCAGAGCAGTATTTAACGTTGTCCCCAGTCGCGCGCCCACTTTTTGCGCCAGGCAAAAGCCAGCCCGCAGGTGTGACAAATTTTGCTGGGTAGCTCGGATTTTTTGGGCATTTTCATGGACGGGACAAGTACGGGTGCAGGGGTAGGTGAATGTGGACGCGTGCGTCAGTCAAAACCCAAACTCAGTTGCGCGCTGGCGGCCTGGCTGGTCTGGCAACTGCGCCGGACGCCCACCGCACGCGCGCCCTGCATTTTGCGCGAGGCGTGTTTTTCCACGATGGCCGCTTTGCCAGCGCGTACCTCGGGCGTGCAGCGCAGGCTGTGCAGGCGATCTTTGGCGCTACGGGTGGCAGCGGCCAGATCGACCAGCGGCAGCGGCCAGGCATCTGCTGCGCCCGCGGCTGCGTCGGCGCTCACGCGCACGCCGCAGGCCAGTTGCACGCTCTCGGGCATGCGCCAGGGCTCAAAAGCCCAGGCGTCGGGCACGCGGCGCAGGGCCGGCAACCAGCGCCGCACAAACACGCCACGCGGGTCGTGGTCTTGCGCCTGTTTGATGGGGTTGTAAACCCGGGTGGTGTTGATGCCAGTGGTGCCGGACTGCATTTGCAACTGGCTCCAATGAATGCCGGGCTCGTAGTCCAGAAACTCGCGCGCCAGCCACAGCCCGACCTCGCGCCAGTGCAACCACAGCGGGTAAGCCGCCACCGACACCAGCATGGCGCGCATCCGAAAATTGAGCCAGCCGGTTTGGTGCAGCATGGCCACGCAGGCGTCGACCATCGGCCAGCCTGTGCGGCCCTGGGTGAGTGCCGCAAAATGCGCCGGGTTCAAGTCGGGCTCGCGCAGACCGTCGTAGCCTCGGTGCACATTGCGCCACTCCAGCTCGGGTTCGCTTTCCAGCTTTTGAATGAAATGACAGTGCCAGTGCAGGCGGCTTAAAAAGGCGGTCAGACCTTGGGCACCGTAGGTACCTGGTCCCTTGCCTTGCGCATTCAAATGCGCAATTTGGCTGCGCGTGGCCTGCACCACTTCGCGCAGGCTCAAGGTGCCGTAGGCCAGATGGGCCGACAGGCGTGAACATGCCGTGGGTGCCGACAACGGCGATGAAATACCGCCCCGGTAACTTCGGCAGCGGTTCAGCAAAAATTCTTGCAACACCGCCTCGCCCCGGCTGCGCCCGCCGCTCTGGCGCTGCGGCGGCACCCAGGCACCCAGACCCAGTGCCTGTAAATCTGGCAGCGCTTGGCGAGACCAGGGGCTGGGTTGAAAACGGGTGGCATCCAGCGCGGGCAAAGCGTGACAGGGCGCGCGCATATGGGCTTCCCACTGAGGTAGCCACTTGTCACGATCAGCCAGGCGGCGCACCACCCCAAACTGGGCGGACTCGGCCCAGCGCACTTGGTGCTGGCGGCACCAGGCGGCCACGGCGCGGTCGCGGTTGTAGGTGGCAGCATTGCCGGTTTCTTCGTGTGAATGCAGGCTGGCAAATGGGGCCATGGCAAATAATTCGTCCAGCACTGCCACCGCTTCACCGGTGCGCACATAGAGCCGGCCACCGCGTTGCTTGAGTTCAAGCGCCAGTTCACGCAGGCTGTCCTTGATGAACTGGTAGTGCTGCGCGGCGGCATCGGGTTGTGACCACAAGCTGGGCTCGATGAGATACAGGCACAGCACCGGCCCGCCAGCCAGCGCCTGGTTGAGCGCGGCGTGGTCGTGCAGCCGCAGGTCGCGCTTGAACCAGACCACGCCGTAGCTCATACGTTCACGACACCAAGAGGTACGCTTTGCGGCAGAAAGTACACGGCAGCCAGGCACAAACTTGCAACCACCGTGAGTTGCAGGCGCAACGGCAAATACCAAGTCGGCAAAGGCAACATCCGGGCGAGTCGCAGGTCGCGACGGAATTGCACCAAAAAGCCAATGATCAGCACGGTGGCGCCTGCCACTGGTGGCAGCAGCAGCGCCAGCCAGCCAAGCAAAGAGGGGATCATGCTCCACACGTAAACGCGGTTCATGGGAAGGCCAGCGGCAGTCGGGTGCACCATGGCAATGCCCCAGTGCAGCGCACCGACAAAACTCAAAATCACGGCACCGTAACTCAACAGTATTTCAAGCCAAAAATAACGATGGCTAGGCTCAAACCAGCACACCAGCGCGGTACCTATGAACGGCAGCAGGCCGCCGTAACCGAGCCAAGCCACCACGGCGGGGCGCGCGTTTTTGGCGGCGCTCATGGCATGCTGCCCTGGCTCAATCTGCTGCATGGGACTGAAGTTGCGCCAAGCTCACCCGTTCCAGTGCCTGGCTGTGCGTGCTGTTGAGGTAAACCGGTGGCGCCACGCCCTCGGACAGGGCTTCGCGCCAGCGCAGCACGCACAGGCACCAGCGGTCGCCGGGTTTGAGGCCGGCAAAACGGTATTCGGGGCGGGGCGTGATCAGGTCGTTGCCTCGCGCCAGGGAAAAGTCAAGAAATTCACGCGTCATGCGGGCGCACACCACGTGCGTGCCAGGGTCTTGCGCGTCGGTATTGCAACAGCCGTCGCGGTAATAGCCGGTGAGCGGATCGTAGGAACAGGGCAGCAGATCGGTGCCCAATACGTTGCGTGCAGTCATGGTGGTTTAGAGGTGGATGCGCGTTGAGCGCCAGATTGTGTGCCATGCACCTGCACCCCGCCACCGTCGATTTGCCAAATACCCGTGCAGGTGGTGGTCTTTGGCGGCGCAGCAGGGCCGCCGCAGCACCGCAGCGTCGATCAAACAGGCGTTGAACGCAGCTCAGTGGCATCCACGCGCTTGAGGTCCGTGGCCAGGGCGCGGATGGCGGCTTCGTCGAGCGTCTCTTTGTCCAGCAGCGCGCCAATGCCGCGCGGAATGATCGACACCTTGTGCACCGGGTCGGCACCGCTGAAGCCTGGGGTGAGCGCCGCCACGTCTTCGAGCTTGAACGCCGTATCGAGCTTGATTCTGCGCACATGCACTTTGAGGATGTCGGTGCGGCCTTTTCTGTCCGGCCGGTCCATTAGCACCTGGCGGTCGAAGCGCCCGGCGCGCAGCAGCGCGGGGTCGAGGATTTCGGGACGGTTGGTGGCCGACAAGATGATCAGCCCCACCGAGGCATCAAAGCCGTCCATTTCCGACAGCAGTTGGTTGAGCGTCTGCTCTTTTTCGTCGTGCCCGCCCAAGCCGGGAAAGGCACCGCGGGCCCGGCCCAGCGCGTCTAACTCGTCAATGAAGATGATGGCTGGCGCCATTTGGCGCGCTTGATCGAACAGGTCGCGCACGCGGGCCGCGCCCACACCGACAAACATCTCGACAAATTCGCTGCCCGAAATCGCCGGCCACGTTGGCAAAGGTGACGCCGGTGTTGGCCTGCACATAAATCTTGGCGCGGCTCTTGCCGATCGACAAGACCCCGCCCATGCCCTGCTTGTCGGCAAAGCTGCGAAACAGATAAAACCACAGCCCAAAGAACACCAGCGTCGGCAGCAGCCAGGACGCCAGATTTTTCAGCCAGGTGCGCTCGACCACACGCGTGTAGGGCACGTTGTACTTGTCCAGGCGCGCCGCCAGGTCGGGCTCGATGCGCGCCCTGACCAGCACGCTTTTTTGCCCCTCGGTGGCCTTGAGGCGGCCGGTCATGGTGAGGTCGGTAACCGTAACAGCAAGAATGCGGCCCTCGCTGAGCGCCTGCTCGAACGCGCTGTAGGGCACCACCTCGGACTGGCTGGCGCTTTGCCAGATGCTCTGAAGCCGCAGCAACAGCACGGCGGCGAGCAGCCAGTAGCCCACATTCCAGCTTTGTTTCTTGTCCAATTTGCGCCCTTCAGACAGCACTCTTCAACCCCGCAAGACTAACCGTGCCACTTGCAGCCCGAATGACAATTCGCAATCGACATGAAACTGGGCGCCCTAGCATTCTGAACCATGGCACCGGCAGCACGTCGCGCCCTTGCGCAGGAGCGAACATGAATCGATACAAACTAATTTATGCGTTGATTGCAGCGGCCTTGGTGACGGCGGCCTCTACCGCCGCCTACACCCTGTTCTCAGCGCCCGCGCCAGACTCACCGTCTGGCTTGCTGCAAGGCTCTCAGTTTGACGTTTTGGCGCTGGGTTGATGGACGTCATGCACAACCCAGTGACCCGTTTCCTGACCAGCTTGCAAGCCGGTGCCGACATTCCGCTGCGCCTGCAGCTGTGGAACGGCATGCACCATGATCTGGGGTCGCAGCCCAGGGTCACGGTCAACGTGCCCGGCCCGGCTGCGCTGCGCTATTTTTTGCCGCCCAGCCTCGACAACCTGGCTGAGGGGTACGTCAACGGCCACTTTGATGTAGATGGGCTGGCGGCTGACATTGTTGCCGCCGCAACCGGCCTGGCCCAGGTGGGCGTGGGCGTGCCCGGACAAGGCAAGCTTGGTCGGCTGTTCAGCCCCTTGAGCCATGACCAGGCCAAAGACGCGCACGCCATCGAACACCACTACGATGTTTCCAACGACTTCTACCGCTTGTGGCTTGATGAGGCCATGGTTTATTCCTGCGCCTACTTTCCCACGCGCACCGAATCGCTGGAACAGGCGCAAATCAACAAGCTCGATCACATTTTGAACAAGCTCATGCTCAAGCCGGGCGAGCGCCTGCTCGACATCGGCTGCGGCTGGGGCGCGCTGGCGCTGCGCGCAGCGCAAAACTACGGCGCGCTGGTGGTCGGCATCACCCTGTCAAAGAACCAGCATGCGCTGGCCTGCGAGCGCGTGGCGCAGGCCGGGCTCGGCAACCAGGTCGAGATCCGCCTGCAGGACTACCGCGATGTGAGCGCACGCGACGGCCAGTTCGACAAAATTACCTCAATCGGCATGTTCGAGCATGTGGGGCTGAACCACCTGGAGGCCTATTTTGGCAAGATCAACGCCCTGCTCAAGGACGGCGGCCTGGTGCTGAACCACGGTATCACCTCCACCGATCCGGACAGCGGCGTGACACCTCTGGGGGCGGCGGGTTTCATCGAGAAATACGTCTTTCCAAATGGCGAGCTGCCGCACATCAGCCTGGCGCTCAAGGCCCTGCAAAGCGGCGGGCTGGAGGCACTCGACGTGGAATGCCTGCGCCGCCATTACGCCCGCACGCTGGCCTGCTGGTCGGAAAATTATGAGCAGCACATCGAGGCCATTCACGCGCTGGTCAGCGAGACCACCTACCGCGTCTGGCGCATCTATCTGGCCGGCTGCGCCCATGCGTTTGAGCAAAACTGGGTGTCGCTGCACCAGGTGCTGGCATGCAAGGCCGGCACCTGCGAAGCACTCAACCCGACACCCTGGTCACGCGCCTACATGTACGCCTGATTTGCGGCGCTGATGTCAGCGGTAATGGCGAAGTATCCGATAGCGCTGCTGTTTCTGGCCCGTGGAAAGCACCAGCGCAAAATCATTGACCGGCCACACCACGGGCACACAGGCTTCGGGCGCAACAGCAGCCTCGGCATGGCGCGCCAGCGTGATATGCGGCATATAGGGCCGCTTGTCCAGCGCAAGATCAAGCACGCGCAGCGCCTGGCCGAGCGCCTCATGCAAGTTCTTCAGGGCCGCAGGCAGCTCAGAAGCACACAGCACGGCAAGGCCTTGGGGCCAGAGCCTGGGTTGGTCGAATACCAGATTGAAAACCAAGTCAAGAGGCTGGAATGGCAGCGCAACAGCAGCGGCAATCGCTTGCACTTTTTCGGCTGCCACATCACCCATGAAATGCAGGGTGACATGCCAGTCTGCTGGCGCATAGCGCACACAGCCTGCGGGCCACAGCCATTGATCGGCATGGGCGGCCAGTTGCACGCGTACGCTGTCATCAGGCCAAAGCGCCAGAAAAAGGCGCTGGCTCGATGATGCAGCGGGTTGACCCGTGTCCATGCTTGCTCTTCGTTGCGTTTCGGTGCGTTTCGGTTGTGCAAAGACATTACATTAGCAGCATTCGCTTTTCCGTCAACATCCACTCAAACAGGCACTCGCACATGAACGCCCACACCCTTGGCAAACTACTGGTGCTAGGCCAGTTTGGCAGCTTGGGCGCCTTGGTCGTGCTGGCGGCAGCGCAATTCATGCAGCATTCGGCGCCAGCACTGGCCTGGCTGGCGCTGGGCTTGAGCGGGCTGATGGGCGTGTGGGCGCTAACGGCCAACCAGCCCGGCAACTTCAACATTCACCCCACGCCGCGCGCTGGTGGCAAGCTGGTGGCGCATGGCCCCTACCGCTGGATTCGCCACCCGATGTACACAGCTGTGATGTTGCTGGGCCTTGCTTGCGCCCTGACGCTCGGCAATGTTATGGCTTGGCTGCTCTGGGGCGTGTTGTGTGTGATGCTCGTGTCCAAGGCCGTGCTCGAAGAACGCTGGATGGCGGCACTGCATCCGACCTATGCGCAGTACCAAGCGCGCACGCGCTGGTTCATTCCGTTTCTGCTGTAACTGGCATCAGACTGGCCAGCACCTTGTCAACGCGCTTGCCATCGAGGTCCACCACCTCGAACAACCAGCTCGCGCACTCAATTTGCTCGCCAGTCACCGGCATGTGGCCGCTCACCGCCATCAGCAAGCCGGCCAGCGTGTTGTAGCGGCCGCGCTCCTCCAGCGGCAGCTCGTCCAGGTCAAGACGGGCCTTGAGCTCGCTCACCGGCATCATGCCGTCAAGCAGCCAGCTGCCATCGTCGCGCTGCACCGCCCAGGCTTCGGTCTTGGCGCTGGGCTGTAGCTCGCCGGTGATCGCCTCCAGCAAATCGTGCGGCGTGAGCATGCCCTGCACCACGCCATATTCGTCCACCACCAACACCAGGCGCCCGACCTTGGCGCGAAACTGCTCCAGCAAGGCCATGCCGCTGAGGGTTTCGGGCACAAAGACGGCCGGGCTGGCATAGTCTGCCAGCGTGCCCGGCGCAGCCACCCCCAGCTCAAGCATGTGCGCGACGCTGATCTTGCCGACCACATCTTCCAATGAGCTGCGGCACACCGGGTACCAGGAATGCGCACGCTGGGCACCATCCGTGCCCACTTTTTGCAGCGCCTGGGCCACGCTGATGCCAGCATCGAGCCAGTCCACCTCGGCGCGCGGCACCATCAGCGAGGTCAACTGCCGGTCATCCAGACCAAACACGTTTTGCACCATTTGGTGCTCTTGCTGCTCGATCACGCCAGCGTCAACGCCCTCTTCCAGGCTGGCAGAAATTTCTTCTTCGGTCATGCCGCGCACCGCGTTGGTGTCGATGCGCAATAGCCTGAGCATGGCGGCAGTGGAACCCGAGAGCAGTTTCACAAACGGCCCCGCTGCCCGGGCCATCCACAGCATGGGGCGCGACACCCAGCGCGAGACCTGTTCCGGGTACAACTGGCCGATGCGCTTGGGCACCAGTTCGCCAAAAATGATGGTGGTGTACGTGATGGTGGTCACCACCAGCGCCGTGGCAGCCAGAGCCGCGCCCTTCTCGGCCATGCCCCAGCTCTGAAACAAGGTGGCCAGCCCGGCGCTGAATGCGGCCTCGCCCACAATGCCGTTGATCACACCGATCGAGGTGATGCCGACCTGCACCGTCGATAAAAACTGGTTTGGATTATCGAGCAGTGTCAGCGCCGCCTGGGCGCCCTTGTCACCAGCTTCAGTCATGGCGTTGAGCCGCGACTTGCGACTGGCGGCCAGCGCCAGCTCGGACATGGCAAAAACGCCATTGAGCAGGGTCAAGAAAACAATCAGCAAAAATTCCATAGACTTCATTCAATTTCTAAACTATTTCTGTCCAGGCGTCGAGCCGCAGGCATTGCAAGTGCAAGACAAGCCGAAGCAACAACGACAGGGATGGTTTAGAAATGGAATCAAACGACAATTGAGAGCATGGCACTTTACCTTATTGGCGACGTGCAGGGCTGCGACATCGCCTTGCAACGTTTACTTGACACCATTTCCTTTTCACCTAGCCGGGACACGCTCTACCTTTTGGGCGACCTGGTCAACCGCGGCCCCGACTCGGCGGGGGTGCTGCGCCGCCTGATGGCTTATGGCGACGCTGCGCAATGTTTGCTCGGCAACCACGACCTGCACTTGCTGGCGGCCGCAGTGGGCGCGCGCCGACCCAGCCGCAAGGATACGCTGGGCGAGGTGCTGCAAGCGCCCGACCGCAACGCCATGCTGGCCTGGCTGCGTCAGCAGCGCATGGCTTTTTTGTTGCAACACGAAGCCCGGTCTTACCTGATGGTGCACGCCGGTGTGCTGCCAAGCTGGAGCGCCACACAGACCATGGCGCTGGCGGGTGAATTTGAAGCGGTGTTGCGCGGCCCCGACCTGAATGACTTTTTGCATCAGATGTACGGCAACACAGCGAACCACTGGGACGACCACCTGACAGGCGCCGAGCGCTTGCGGGTGATTGTGAACACCCTGACGCGGCTGCGCTTTTGTACCCCGGAGGGTGTCATGGAGTTTGAGTGCAGCGACGGCGCCCATGCCGCACCGCCGGGCTACCTGCCTTGGTATGACGTGCCCGGGCGCAAAACCGCCGATGTCACGGTGGCGTTTGGCCACTGGTCCACGCTGGGCTGGCTGGGCCGAGATGATGTGTTCGCGCTCGATTCAGGTTGTGTTTGGGGTGGGCAGTTAAGCGCGCTGAAACTAGGAAGTGGTGCGCAAGCGCATGAACTCATTCAGGTGCAGTGTGAGCAGGCGCAAAAGCCGGGTTAACTTCAGGCGGACTGGAACAGCGCGGGCACCTTGCGTTTGGTCTTGATGTTGCTCGACACGGTGCGCGCACCCGGGCGCCCGGCAGCGGCTTCCCAGGAGGGCGCAGCATCCGCAGGCAAAGACGGTTCGTAAGGCCTTTCAAAGAACGGGTCTTGCGCCACCGGACGGCTGCGCCGGGCATCGGCACGCGGACCACGGGCAAAATCTTCGGGGCGACGCTGGTCGCTGCCGTCTTCACGGTAGAGTCGGCGGCCGTCGTTGATGTGGCCCTGCTTGCGGATGTCGGGCAGGTTTTCTTCAAACACCAGCGCTTCGAGTTCGATCTTGGTCTTGAGCAGCTTCTCGATGTCGGTCACCAGGCGCTGGTCGCTCTTGGCGACAAAGGTCACCGCCAGTCCAGCCGCACCCGCGCGGCCGGTTCGGCCAATGCGGTGCACATAATCTTCGGAGTGGAACGGAATATCAAAGTTGAACACCGCCGGCACGTCCTTGATGTCAAGGCCGCGCGCGGCCACATCGGTGCAAACCAGCAGATCAACTTCACCGCTCTTGAATGATTCGAGCGCCTTCAAGCGTTCATCCTGGTTTTTATCGCCGTGAAGTGCAGTTGTTTTTAGGCCTTCGTGCTCGAGTGAACGCGCCAGGCGGGCACAGCCGAGTTTGCTGTTGACAAACACAAAGGCCTGCTTGATGCCCCGCGCCTTCAACACATGGTGCAGCGCGTGGCGCTTGTCGTCGCCTTCGACACTGTAAAAGTGCTGCTCCACCGTCGAGGCTGCAGCATTGGAACGCGCCACCTCGATGGTCACCGGGTCTTGCAGGTAGCTGCTCGCAAGGCGCTTGATTTCCGACGAGAAGGTGGCCGAGAACAGCAGCGTGATGCGCTGTTTGGGCAGGTAACTCAGAATGCGCTGTAGGTCAGGCAAAAAGCCGATGTCGAGCATGCGGTCGGCCTCGTCGAGCACCACGTACTCGACCTGGTTGAGCACACAGTTTTTCGCTTCGATGTGGTCCAGCAGGCGTCCTGGTGTGGCCACCAGCACCTCGACACCCTTTTTCAACTCAAGGGTCTGCGGCTTCATGTCCATGCCGCCAAACACCACGGCGCTGCGCAAATTGGTGTACTTACCGTACAGCTCAACCTGCTCGGCCACCTGCACGGCGAGCTCGCGCGTGGGCAACAGCACCAAGGCACGCACTGGGTGGCGTGCGGGCGAAGTCGAGGCGTTTTCGTGCTTGAGCATGCGCTGCATCAGTGGCAGCGCAAAGGCTGCTGTTTTGCCAGTGCCGGTTTGGGCGGCGCCCATCACGTCGCGGCCTTGCAGCACCACAGGAATGGCCTGGGCTTGGATGGGGGTCATCGACTCGTAACCCATCTCGGCCACGGCGCGGGCCAGCGGTGCGGCCAATTGCAGTTGGGCAAAGGCCATGGTGGGGGTGTCAGAGTTCAGTTCAGCGGAAATTTCAGAGGTCAAATCGGTCATTCAATGCCAGGTTTCAGATGCTATCGATCCGATAGCCGGTGCTGCCCCACGGATCAGGACAATCTTGCATTATCGTACAACGCTCACAAAGCGCGCGCCGAGAAGGTGTCGCAGCCCTTGACATCCCCGGTTTTCAAGCCGGTCTGAAACCAGCGTTGGCGCTGGGCACTGGTGCCGTGGGTGAAGCTGTCGGGCACCACCTGGCCGGTGCCGGCGCGCTGCAAGGCGTCGTCGCCAATACGGGCGGCGGCGTTCATGGCTTCCTCCACATCACCCGCCTCAAGCAATTGGCGTGCCGCCTGCGCCCGGTTGGCCCACAACCCGGAAAAACAATCGGCCTGCAACTCCAGACGCACGCTCAGGGCGTTGTACTCAGTCTGGCTGACGCGGCCGCGCATCTGGTCCATCTTGGTGGTGATGCCCATCAGGTTTTGCACATGGTGGCCCACCTCGTGGGCAATCACATAGGCCTGGGCGAAATCGCCAGGCGCGCCCAACTGGTTTTTCAGGGTCTCGTAAAAGTCAAGGTCGATGTATACCGTCTGGTCCGGCGGGCAGTAAAACGGTCCCATCGCCGCCTGGCCCTGTCCGCAGGCGGTGGACGTTGTACCGCGAAACAGCACCAGCTTGGGCTCCTGGTAGGTCGCCCTACCCTGCACGAACACGGCTTTCCAGACGTCTTCGGTGTCGGCCAGGACGGTCGACACAAACGCTGCCATGCGGTCATCTGCCGGAGGTTTCTGGGCGGGGGCCGATTGGGTTTGCCCCTCTGTGCCGCCGCCGGTGAGCACATTGAGCACCGTGATCGGGCTGACCCCGAGAAAATAAGACACCACCAGCGCGATGGCTACCGAGCCGATGCCGATACTGCGACCGCCCACGCCGCCACGGCCGCTGCGGCGATCCTCAACATTGTCTGACTGGCGATTGCCTTCCCATTTCATGGCCTTGCTCCTTTTGAGCTCACGCCTTGGGCAGCGTCACGCCACGCTGGCCCTGGTACTTGCCACCGCGGTCCTTGTAGCTGGTCTCGCAGACTTCGTCGCTCTCGAAAAACAGCACCTGGGCACAACCCTCGCCAGCGTAAATCTTGGCCGGCAGCGGCGTGGTGTTGCTGAACTCCAGCGTCACGTAGCCTTCCCACTCGGGCTCGAACGGCGTTACGTTGACGATGATGCCGCAGCGCGCATAGGTGCTTTTTCCCAGGCAGATGGTCAGCACATTGCGCGGAATACGAAAGTACTCCACGGTGCGCGCCAATGCAAAGCTGTTGGGCGGGATGATGCAGACATCACTGTTGAAATCAACAAAGCTCTTTTCATCGAAATTCTTCGGGTCCACCACGGTGCTGTGGATGTTGGTGAACACCTTGAACTCGGGTGCGCAGCGGATGTCGTAACCGTAGCTGCTGGTGCCATAGCTGACAATCTTGTTGCCAGCCGCATCCTGGCGAATCTGGCCGGGCTCAAAGGGCTCGATCATGCCGTGCTGCTCGGCCATGCGGCGGATCCATTTATCACTTTTGATCGTCATCGGGTTCAACTCCTCGGGTTGAGCGGATTGTATGCAGCAGGCTCAGAAACGGGCATACTTGGAAGCATGAATTTAAAAGGTCCAAGACTCAGTCGAATCGTGGCGCCCCTGGTCTTTACCCTGACCGGGTGGCATGCTGCTGCCCAGGAACTTGCCTTGCCCCACCCCGTGTATTTGAATTTGTTTGAGCAGGCTCGGGCGCATGAAAACGGTGAGGGCGTGGCTCGCAACCCGCTCTTGGCGGCCGTGTTGTATTGCGAAGCGGCGCGTCAGGGCGACCGCGATGCCCAGTACAACCTGGGCTGGATGTACGCCAACGGCCGCGGCGTGGTGCGCGACGATGCCGCCGCAGCGTACTTGTTTCAAGCCGCTGCCGCGCAGGGCATTGAGGCCGCGCAACGTGTGTTGGTAGCGCTTGGCAACCCGACGGCTGAGATGCCTGAATGCCTGCGCGCCCCCGAGCCTGAACCCGTTCCCGATGTGCCGCTGGTAGCGGCGATGCCGCGCGTCGATTACACCCTGATTGCGCCGAAAAATATTTTCAATCTGGTCATGAAACTGGCGCCGCAGTTCAATGTGGAACCGCAATTGGCGCTGGCCATCATGGCGGCCGAGTCCAACTTCAACCCGCAGGCCGTGTCCCCCAAAAACGCCCAGGGGCTGATGCAACTCATCCCCGAAACCAGCGCACGTTTCAATGTGAAAAACGCCTTTGACCCAGCGCAAAACATTCGCGGCGGACTCACCTACCTGCGCTGGTTGCTGGCTTATTTTGAAGGCGATGTGGCGCTGGTTGCTGCCGCTTACAACGCCGGCGAAGGCACTGTGGAGCGCTATCGGGGTGTGCCGCCCTACATGGAAACGCGCAACTACGTGCAACGCATCTTGAGAAATTTTGGTGACAAACACCACCCGTTTGAGGCCAGGGTGACGCGCCCGTCACCGGGCATGAAAATCAAACTCCCCCACAATATGCAATGACCCGAATTCTTCTGGTTTGCATGGCCAATGTCTGCCGCTCGCCGATGGCGTATTCAGTAGCCCGGCAACTGGCGCGCGAGGCCGGTCTGGCTGGCCTGTTGAAGTTTGACTCGGCTGGCACCCATTCACCAACCACGGGCAGACGCATGGATGCCCGCGCCAATGCAGCGCTGATGAGCCGCGGCTATGCGCCTGAAAAAACGCGCTCCAAACGCATCGGCGAGCAGGACTTTGAGCGCTTTGACCTGATACTGGCCATGGACAGCGGCAACCTCGAAGCGCTGCAACGCCAGTGCCCGCCCTCACACCAACACAAGTTGCGCTTGCTGTTGTCTTATGCGCCGGAAACAGGCGCGACCGAAGTGCCAGACCCCTATTACGGCGACACCGCTGGTTTTATGCGGGTGCTCGACCTGTGTGAAGCCGCGCTGCGGGGCTTGATGGCAAAACTTGCCTGACCGCGTGCTATCTCAGGCGTCAGACTGATGGTCGGAAATATGGGTATCCGCAAAAAACGAGTTAGCCAATTTGACGGCGATGCCCACCAACGCATCTTTACGATCCACCCGAACCACCTCACCCGAGCACACCATTTTGAGGGATTCACCGTTGACAAGCACGTCCACCGTAAAACTCACCTTAGCGCCCGACGCGGGTTCGGCGCTGGTTTCAAAATACACACCGGTTGCGCTGATGTTCCGGGTAACACCGGGTGAACCATTGATCTCCATGGGCAACTCAGAAATAAATCGGTTGGCGGCTCTTTGATTGTCACCAGCAGGCATCGAATTTTGTGGCTGAGTGCTTTTCATGTCTCGGTCAGTTAGGTTTGATATTCATCCATTCGTCAAGCAGAAATTATGCCTGACGAATGGCGTACCTCAAATGTATGTAAAAACAAAAGCTTACGTGCGTCCGGTCGTTAATTTTTTGCAATTTCCTGTTGCAACTGTAAAATAATCCGACACTTATTCAGCGCATTAACAGTTTGGCACAGAACTAAATCGACCTGTAAACTCAAGGCAAATTCATTCTTGAGGCAGCGCTATGATTTTTGTAATGTGGGTTCAGCATTGGGACCATGATGCGCATTAGACGCTCCCTGAATCAGGGCTTGCGCAAGCTGTTTGCGTTTTTGCCGCGCAAGACGCGATTTGCCATCTATCGCTCGTTTGTTGAATGCAATCCCAACCCTGATCCGCGCCTGGTCCTGAAGATCGCCGAGACCCAGGAAGAGCTTGAGGCTTGCTTCAAGCTTCTGCACGATGCCTATGTGAGCAGTGGCTTCATGAAGCCTGACCCGTCGGGCATGCGTGTCACCATCTACCACGCCTTGCCAACCACCACCACCCTGTGCGCCAAGTTCGATGACGAAGTGGTGGGCACCATATCGCTCATTCGCGAGAGCCTGTTTGGTTTTCCGCTGCAGGCCATCTTCGACCTCACCGAGGTACGAAGCCTCAAGGGGCAGATTGCCGAAGTGTCCGCCTTGGCGGTGCACCCCAAATTTCGCAAGACCGGCGGCACCATTTTGTTCCCACTGATGAAGTTCATGTACAACTACTGCACGACCTTCTTCGACACCCGCCACCTGGTGATTGCGGTCAATCCGAACCGCATTGAAATGTATGAATCGCTGTTGTTCTTTCAGCGGCTCAGTGAAAACTCGGTTGAAAACTACGACTTTGCCAACGGTGCACCCGCCGTTGGCGCCACGCTCGACTTGCTAAAAGCCCCAGCGATTTTTGAGAAGGTGTACGCAAAGAAGTCACTGCGGCGCAATCTGCATCACTACTTTATCGAGGCCGTGCTGCCCAATATTGTGTTGCCCGGTCGGCGCTACTTCACCACCAATGATCCGGTCATGACGCCCGAACTGCTGGACTACTTTTTCAACCAACGCACCCAGGTATTTGCCCAGCTGGACGTGCGCAAAAAACAGCTGCTTCACGCCATTTACGACTTGCCGGCGTTTCAGGCCGTGTTGCCCAAAGCGGACGACACTCAGGTGCAGCAAGTACTGCGCAGTCACCAGCGTTTTTCGGTCAAATGTCCCGGCACACTGACAGTGACCATCGCCGCCAGCCAGCAGATTTTCACCATGATGGTGGTTGAATTGTCATTGCCCGGATTCGAGGTTTTTTCGCGCGTGTCATTGCCACTGGGTGTCTGGGGCGAAGTCATCATCGATCTGGGTCAAGCTGAAAGATCCACCATCAAGGCGGTCGCCCTGCGTGACCAGTCCAATGGCCTACACGGTTTTTACGCCTTCAAATTGGCCGAGCCGGATTTGCCCTGGCGCAAATTTGTCAGCGCCATGGAGTCTGCCACCACCCACGATGACCTGGAAAATGCCACCCGCTTCATGCAAGAGTGATCCCCAAGCAGCTTGTGTGGTGTTGCACGCCAGCGTCACTGTCCGGCATACCTTTGCAGCAGCTCACGCACAAACCTCGACGGTATGGCGTAGCTGATGCCCGACGGATGGGTGAGCGCGGACTCGCGCGTGCCCTTGATCAGCACCATGTTCACCACGCCCAGCACCTCACCGGTTTCGGGGTCGAACATCGGGCCACCGCTGTTGCCCGGATAAGCTGTGCCGTCGAGCTGAAAAATATCAAAACTGTTGCTACCACGCAGACTGCGGATAGCCTGCGGACTGAGTTGGCGTGCGTTCTGGGTGGGCAAGGCTATGGCCGCAATCGACGCCACCGTGCCCCGGTGTGTCACCGGCGAAAAACCCAAGGTGCCACCAATCGGAAAACCCATGAAAGCAACGCTTTTCCCCTCCTGAACCGCTTCGGAGTCGCCCACCTTGAAAGCCGCGTGCGCCGGGCCATCGAACTTCAGCAGAGCCAGGTCATGCAGTGCGTCAACCTCGAGCACAGTCACCGGCCGCATCTGTAACTCGCCTTGACCCAGCCTGAGTTGCACTACCAGGCTGGCATCGGGATCAGCTTTGGCTGACGGCGGCAGCACATGGGCATTGGTGACCAGCAGATTGCCCTGGGTTTGCTGATCTGGCGCCACCACAAAGCCAGTGCCGCGCATGCTGAAGCGAGGGCTGTTGGTGGCCTTGTAGGTACCCACCAGGGCGATGGCCGGCTTGACCTGGGCGATGGTGCTGGCCAGATCGGCACGCGACGGCATGGCGCCCAGGGACACAGCGATCGTCAGCGCACAAATCAAAAATTTGAATTTCATTTCTTCTTTTTCGGGAAATGGCGCATCCATGCCTTGCGCACCAAGTGCGGCACCATCAGGCGCAAGGGCATGCGCAGCGCGTGGGAGCGCACGTAGAGCAGCCATCGGGCCAGGCCGGTCCAGCGGGTGTTGCAACTCGGATGATCGGGCTTTAGCGCCAAGCCAAGCAGCCAGGCCATGACCATGCGCGCCGGAGCGCCAGGGCCGAGTTGAGCGACTCGCTCGGTGAAGCGGTCAGGTGCTGACAGGCCAAACAGACGCTTAATATGAAAAAGGGTGTGGAACAGGGGAATTTGCAGACCCAGCTCATCGGCACGGTCGAACAAACCCGGCCAAAAATTTGCCTGCGGCTGGAAATGCTCAAGCAGGTCTTTCAAGTCCAGCAAGTCACGCATGCCGTGGTCAAACTCGCCTTCCTGGAACAAGTGCACGGCGCTGTGCAGCACCATGTCTGGCGGCGCAAGCGTGTACAGGCCAGTGATGCCCCGCAAGGGCTGGACCTTTCCCAGCAGCAGTTGGCCATCGACATGAAAGCGGGAGGTGGGCGGGGTGATGGTGTGGTGCAGGTCAATGTAGGTGTTGCGTTGCACATGGCGCAGCGGCGGAATCTCGTGCATCCATTCACGGTAATAGCGCTGGTTGTAGGCGTCGCGCTCATCGCTGATCCAGCCTGCGGCAAACAAGGCGCCTTCCACCGCGTCGATTTGGTCGCGCGGCACCATCAGATCGATGTCGGCAAACAGCCGTCCGCGTGCCGCCGGCAAATTAGCCATCAAATACGCGGCGCCCTTCAACAGCACGACGGGTGCGTCGATGCCGCGCAACGCCCGCTGTATGCAGTCCACCTCCCACCGCACCTCAAATTGCTGGCGTTCTGCCAGCCGCAGGGCGCCTTCGAGATGCGGCCTGGGGCCGTCCGGCACGGCAGCCAGCCAGCCTTGGTCCAGGTGATGCGCGGCCAGGCGGGCGATCAGGCGCGCTCTGCGCGCCTGCCCCAACAGCGTTTCCCAGTCGCGGAGACCCAGTTCCGGCCGAACGTCAGACCGGGCCCAGATGGATGCAAGCAAGCCAGAACTCAAACCTTGCTCCCTTGCGCGGCCAGTTCGTCAAACACTGCCACCGCGTCGTCGAGTTGGCTGTACTGAAAGTCATAACAATCGCTGGCATCAATCACGTCGGAGAGCACTTCAAACCCTTTTAGTCCCAGCACCATGTAATTGAAGGAGTTGCGCCCCAGTTCCAGCATGCTGTTGGCTTTGGAGCGCGCGGTCAACTGTGGCGCTGCGCCTGCCACATACTTCGGAAAAATCACCCAACGCGGGCGCGCAGTTTCGTGGATGCGCTGCAGATGCTCGACGGGAACCTTCAAGAGCGCCACACTGCCCTTGGATGTGTCATGCACCGTATCACTGAGTACCGCGCCTGGCACAAATTGGCGGATGACGTCAATCGACTTGTTTTTCAGGCTGATGGGCCGCCCCAAGGGTGTGATGGATGCATCCGTCAACGAGATCAGCGCCAATTCGTCCGACAGCAGTCGCCAGCCGCGGTGCACCAGGCCGGCGCACAGGGTGCTCTTGCCCGAGCCGGGCGGCGCCGGCATGATCACGGCGCAGCCGTTGCGCTCGATGACGGCCGAATGCAGCAGCAGATAGTGGTGTGCGTGCATGGAAATGCACCAGTTCATCGACCACTCAAGCAAGGGGAAAGCATGGTCTTCCGGCAGGGGAACGAACGGCTCAGCGCCGTCAAATTTAAAAATTGCCTGGCGTCGGACCCAGCGCCGCCAGCCGGTTCCGCGGTCGATTTGCACGGTGTAGTCAACAAACTTGTCCGCACCCGGCACCGTGTAGTCAGGGTACAGCCTTGCCAGCTCTACCGCCACGTTGGGAATGCATGAAATGAGCCGAAACGCAAACGGGCCAATGCCAAGCACCAGCCCGTCAGTTTCAAGCCGCTGTTTGAGGGCTGCAAATGAGAGCTCGCCGAGCGTCACGGTGCAACTGACTCCAGCAAGCCGGCTGCTTCGAATTCAGTGAAGATGGTTTTCAGTTGCGCTTTGAGATGAAGGACGTCCGGAGCAAATTGCGGCTCGGACACTGCTTGTAACACGGCAGAAGATGTCTGAGCCTCCTCACTGAGCAACTGCAACACAAAGGCGTGGAGCGGATCGAGTTGGTGCGTTTGACCCGAAGCCTCTTCGAACACAACGTACTCGTCGTTCCAACACGCCCATTGCAAACGGCAGACCGGACGCACCCGATACCTAAGCTCTGCCAAAACTGTCATTCAAGACTGGAATGGATCAAATCGTGCGGGTTTGCATGAAACCTTGGAAAAACGCAAGTGCACTTGACCTAGTCGGGTCACCTGCTTGGTAAAAGCTGATGACTTGCGCTGCTGTGTACGGATAGTTAGTAGACACGGCCAGGGAATTGTCGGAGCCGTTGAGCACAGCCGTTATCCAACTGGCTTCCGCAGTTGACGTACCGAGTGCTCCTTGCAAAATATCGAGCAGCTTATCGGATGACCCACTGCCAAACAGTTCACTGAAAGTAGTGGTTGTTGTGAAACTAAGGTTAGTCGGCCAATTTGCTGGGTCAGCGTAGTAGCTCGGATTCAAGCCCGCGCATTCAGCAGTCACAGTTTCCTTCGAATGAACAACGCCCGATATGATCGCGCCAGAAACGGTGCATCGCTCACCGGTGGCCGTCACCGACAAGGTGCCAATTGCCGCCAGCGAGTTCATGGGCACGGCCACCACCGCCGCCACGGACGCCCCTTTGCCGAGACTGGCCAATATCATTCGCCGCCGGGCAATACCCGAGGAACTGGCCGAAGCCAGGTCGGACTGTTCTGTTCGTTTGTTCAATTCATTCATCATCTTGCCTCGTTGATTCAGGTCGTGTGGTTCAGTTCATTCAAGCATCTGAATTTGCAAGTGCGAGCCACCACACTACGAAAACTTGCCAAGGTTCACCTCTTGAAGCTTACAAAACACCTGGATGCATCGTCAATCTGATTATATTTAAGCATAAATTATGCCGCCATTAGCAAGTCGTTGATTTATATCACTATTCACAAATGGCAAAAAAATTTGAATCACCAATGTAAAGAATCCCGACAGTTTTACAAGCCCTTTAACAACTCCGCCACCTCAGCTTGCCCGCCAAACTTGTCACCCAGCTTGGTCAAGTCATCAAGCTCTTTCTTCGCCAGATCTTTCTTGCCACCCTTGATGTGGATTTTGGCCAGGTTGAGTTTGAACACTGGGTTTTGCGGTTGTGATGCCAGCACTTTGGTTTGCAGTTCCAGCGCCCGGGCGTAGTCGCCCTTGTCCGACATTAGCACCGCCAGCGTGTCCATGAACGCCGGCTGGTTGGGCGCCAGTGCGTTTGCTTTTTCGGCCAGGGCGAGGGCGCCTGGCTTGTTCAGCCGCGCTGTGACCCAGGCCAGGTTGTTGTAGGCGATGGCATTGTTGGGCTGGAGCTTGGTCACGGCGGTGTAAAGTTTTTCGGCAGTGGCGTAATCCCGGCGCGCAATGGCGCGGTCGCCCAGGTACAGCATGAAAACACCGTCCTTCGGGTGGTCCTTCTGCCAGCCCGCGGCAAACTTGTCGGCCTCAGCCGTCTTGTTGGTGGCCAGCAGCACCGAGTGCAGTTTGACGGCCAGCTCCGGTGAACTGAGCTGTTTGAGGCCGTTGCGGTAGGCTGTGGCAGCGGCGTCCCAATTCTTTTGCGATGCGTGAATATCGCCTTCGAGCACATAGCCCACTGCGTCTTTTGGCGCCTGCTTCTGCATGGTGCGGGCGGTGGTCAGGGCGCCCTCGACGTTTTTGGCATCCATGTCGAGCAGAATGCTGCCGCGCTGGGCTTGCATCAGGTCTGGCTTGATTTCCAGCGCCTTGCGCAAGCTGGCAGCAGCAGCCTCCTTGTTTTTGGCGGCCAGGTGCACATCGGCCAGGCGCATGTGCGGCAATGGCGACTGGGGTTGCATGGTGGCGAGCTTGTTGTAACTGGCCAGGGCCTGGTTGGTTTCACCCGCAGCAAGCTGCGTGCGGCCCAATGCATCGAGCAAGTCAGCGTTGTCTGGCATGGCGGCCACGGCATCTTGCGCCGCCGAGGCGGCCGGTTTGACGTCCTTATTACGCAGATGGAAGTTGACCAGCAACAGGCGCGGAGCAGCTTCCGTAGGGTTGGCCGCCACTGCGTTGCTGATCAATTTGGCAACTTCTTCCTTGGGGGCGCCGGTGCGGGCTGCCAGCTCGGCCAGCGCCAGCAGGGCCTGCGGATTTTTGGGCTCCTTGGCTAGCACGGCTTCAAAACGCTTTTTGGCTTCGTCAGGTTTTTTGTCGGCCAGGTCCAGGCTGGCCAGGCTGGCCACTGCCGGGAAAAACATGGGGTCGATTTCGAGGGCGCGCTCGAAACTCTTGCGCGCACCGGGCCGGTCTTTTTTGGCCAGCAAGATGCGCCCGCGCAAGTTGGCCGCCAGCGGCCTGTCGACCTGCTTCTTTTCAAGCCCGTCCACGGCCACCAAAGCCTTGTCGAGTTCCTGGCGACGCAGGTGGGCGCTGATCAGGGCCAGGTCGGCGCTGGTGCCGACGTCCGAGGCGGCAATACTTTCCAGTTCGTCAAACGCCGTTTCAACCCGACCGCCCTGCAAGTGCGTCAAGGCCAAGGCGGTGCGGTTCCTGGCGTCATCGGGGTTCTGCTGGCTGGCTTTGGTGAAGTATTCCTCGGCCGTCTTGACGTCGTTATTTTGCAGATAAACCTCGCCAGCCAGGGCGAACAATTTGGGGTCAACGTTCTCCTGCTTCAAACCCGGCGTCAGGGTGGCCAGGGCCTTGGCCGACTGCCCGGTGCGCAGGTAAATCGTCACCAGCATGCGCCGGGCCAGGGGCAGATTGGGTGCGGCCTGCAGCGCCTTGTTCAGATAAGCCTCGGCTTGCACTGGCGAATTGAGTTGCATTTCGACCGCGCCGGCCAATTGCAAGGCCTGAACGTTGCCCGGGGCAACCCGCAACACCTGCTGCGTCAAGTCACGCGCCTGCGTGAAATCTTTTTTCTGAAACGCCAGATGCGCTTGCAGGAATTGGGTCTGCGGATGATTGGGGCTGGTTTTTTTGAGTTGCTCGATCTGGCTTGTAGCGTCAGGCAAATTGTTTTGTTGCAACAGCATCGTGACAACAGCGGCTTGGCCGGGCAAAAAATCGGGCCGGATGTCAATGGACTTGCGGTACGCTGCCAGGGCCTCAACAGGCTGATTTTTGGCGTATTGCAGCAGGTCGCCCTTGAGCTTCCAAGCTTCAAAACTGGTAGGCGACTTGGCAATAGCCTCTTCCGTGCTGGCCAGGGCACCGTCAAAGTCGCGCCGTGCAGCCTGCTGCCGCGCCTGCACCAGCAAGGCTGGCACATAGCCGGGATCCGCCGCCAAGGCCGCCTTGAGTGCGGCCTCGGCGGGCTCGGCCTTGCCCTGCTGGCTGTACGCGGCTGCCAGCGAGGTCTGCAAACTGGCCTTGGCTGCGGCATCACCCAAATCAACCTGACCCAACTCGTCGGTCAATTTCTTGGCCTGGCCTTGCGCCAGCATGGCAATCGCCAGTTTGGGCATGACCTGATCGTGCGCATGGTTGAGCTCAAGCGCCTTGCGCAACTCGGTTTCGGCGCCTACCGGGTCACCACTGTTGAGCAGGGCGGTGCCCAGCATATAACGGGCCTCCGGCATGTTGGGGTTGCTTTGCAGGGCGTTCTTGATCTGGATGACCGCCGCCTTGCTGTCATCCTTGGCCAGGTAATCTTTGGCCGAGCTGATCATGGCCTCGGGTTTTTCGCTACAGCCCAGCAGCAAGGCCACCAGGAGGGTTGAAAACACCATGTGTTTGCGAGATTTTTTGAGCTTCATTGTCGGACCCTGAGATTGCATAAAAAGAGTTGGCGGTATTGGTCGCATGAGCGGGCTACTTCAAGCCCAGCCGATGCATTAGATCGTACAACGTGGGGCGGCTCACGCCGAGCAGCTCGGCCGCCTTGAGCATATTGCCGTTGACGCGGCCCAGGGCCGCGATGATGGCGCTTTTTTCGGCATTGTCGCGAATCACGCGCAAGTCAAGCGAGGCGTCAACATCGTCCGGCGTGGTGCTTTTCAAGCCAATGTCGGCACAAGTGATCTGGTTGCCGTCGGCCATGATGGTGGCGCGCTTGATGCAGTTTTCAAGCTCGCGAATGTTGCCCGGCCAGGGGTGCAGTTCAATCGCCCGCACAGCCTCCTCGCTCAGGCTCAGGTTGCTGCGGTTCTGCTCCTGGGCAAAGCGCCGCACAAAGGCATGCGCCAGCAGCGCTGCATCGCCCAGGCGCTCGCGCAAGGGCGGAATCTGAATGACGATTTCGGCCAGCCGGTAATACAGGTCTTCGCGAAACTTGCCATCTTTGCACAGCGCGTCCAGATTTTGGTGGGTGGCGCAAATGATGCGCACGTCGACCGGTATCTCCTGCCGACCGCCCACGCGCTCCACCACGCGCTCCTGCAAAAAGCGCAACAGCTTGGCCTGCAACTGAAACGGCAGATCGCCAATTTCATCGAGCATAAGCGTGCCGCCGTTGGCCGTTTCGATCTTGCCCAGCGTGGTTTTGCCAGCGCCAGTGAAAGCGCCTTTTTCGTAGCCGAACAACTCGCTTTCGAGCAGGTTCTCGGGAATCGCGGCGCAGTTGATGGCAACAAACTTTTCGGCGCGCCGCGGCGACGCCATGTGCAGGCCGCGCGCCAGCACCTCCTTGCCGGTGCCGCTTTCGCCCAGCAACATCACGGTGGCGTTGCTGTTGGCCACTTTTTCGATCATGCGGCACAGGCGCAACATCTCGGGGTCGCGCGTGATCAGGCCGGCCAGCGCATCGGGCTGGTACATGGCTTGCAGGCGCCGGTTTTCGGCCTGTAATTCGAACAGCCTGAAAGCGCGCTCCACGGTGAGGTTGAGCAGCTCGGGCTCGAACGGTTTGGCAAAAAAGTCGTAAGCGCCCATGGCTACCGCGCGCAGTGCGTTGTCCTGGTCATTTTGGCCAGTGAGCACAATCACTTTGATGTCGGGGTCGGACGCCATCACCTGTTCGAGCAGCTTGAAGCCTTCTGACACGCCATCGGCATCCGGCGGCAAGCCCAGGTCCATGGTAATCACGGCAGGCAGGCTCTTTCGCAACTGCAGCAGCGCGCTTTCGCGGTCGCTGGCGGTAACCGACTCGAAGCGGTCAAGCGACCACTTGATTTGCTTTTGTAGCGCCAGATCGTCTTCCACGATCATCAAGGGGCGGGATTTATCTGAGGTCATACGGTCTCTGGTGAATGAAGGTCTGACTTGCTCTGCGACTCAAAAAGCGGCAACTCCAGGGTAATCGTGGTGCCTTGGCCAACCTGGCTCTGCACGTCGATGCGGCCACCCAACTCCTGTACATACTGAAAACTCTCATAAGCGCCGATTCCCATACCGGCCTGTTTGGTGGTCTGAAACGGCTTGAACAGGCGATCACGCATGAAGTCTTGCGTCATGCCGCAACCGGTGTCGCTCACCACCACCCTGGCCCGGCCAAGCGTGCGTTCGAGTTTCAGGCGCACATGGCCGCCAGGTTCGGTGGCATCAAACGCATTTTGCACGACATGGCCAATGATGCGCTCCACCCGCTCCTCATGCCCGCGCGTGTCAACGCCTTCCGTAAGCTCGACTTCAAGCTCGCGCCCGCGCGTGGTCGCCGTTGCCTGCACGCGGCGCACCACGGCACCCAGGTTGACGCCAACGGCCGTGCCCGGCGGTGTGGCGCCCTCGCGCAACTGCAGCATCAGCTGGCGCATGCGGTCAAGTGAGTTCTCCACGGTCAGCAACATGTCCTGCTGAAATTCGGGGTTGCCACCGAGCCGCTTGGCGTTTTTCATCATGAGCGAGAGCTGCGTCACAATATTTTTCAGGTCATGCACCACAAAGGCCGACATTTTATTGAAGGCGTCAAATTTGCGCACTTCCAGCAGGGCTTCGGTGGCCTGCATCTGCGCCAGATAGCTGGCCGCCTGCTGGCCAGCAGTTTTTAGCAAATCAAGCACTTCCCAGTTCACATCAAAGATGGTGCGGGCGCTGGCAAGCACCACAAAACCGATCATTTCGTCACCCGTCATCAGCGGCACCACCAGCCAGGCGCCTGGCAAATCCTGTAGCCAGACCGGAATCTTGAGCGCCCCGTAGCGCCGTGAAAAAGAGCGGTACTCCTCCAGGTTGATGATCTTGCCAGCCTCGCCCAGGTACTGGCACATGGCCGAGTTAATGTCTTCTTTGTCGGCGACCCGGGTCAGGTTCCAGCGCGCCGTCTGGCTGAACACGGCCTCGCCCTTCACGCGCAACCACAAGCCGCCGCCGGGGCTCTCCAGCATGTCAGCCAGACCACGCACCACCTGTTCACCCATTTCCTGCGGCGAGTTTTTGGCCGATAAGGCGCGCGTGAACTTCAGCCACTCTTCGCGGTAGTCGTAACGGTAGCGAAAAAAATGCTTGCCCAGGAAAATACGCAACTTGGCGCGCATGGTGCCAGACAAGGCCAGAATCATCAACAAGATCAGGGCCAGCACGATCAAGCCCAATTGCAGTGCGCGCCCCCATTCGCCGCCGAAATAGCGCACGTAGTAGCCCACGCCCGAGATAAAGATCAGGTACAGCCCCGCCATCAACAGGGTGGCCGAGTGAAAAGCCGCCTTGGGTGACAACCGGATCATCGAAATCCAGTCGCTGCGCCGGGTGCTTGACAGCAGCAACAGCGGCACCATCAGCGCATGCACCGCCCCGCGAATGCTCAGCGCGTCTTCGTCGGGGCGGTTGAACAGCACCGCCTGCGAAAACAAATACAAATCAAACAAGTAAGTACCGGCCAGGCCCAGGCACAAGGGCTTAATGCCCCAGCGCGAGTCTTCGGTGGTGTTGCGAAACACCTGTTCGAGCAACACCAGGGCAAACACCGGCATGGCCATGGCGCTGAACAGCACCAGCCGCACCGGCTCGCCGAAAACACCCCAACCAAACAGGCTCAAGCCCAGCGACACTGGGCCCAGCGCCGCCAATGCCACAGCCCAGAAAATCAGCCACTTGGAACTCCCGCTGCCCGGGCGGAAACGATTGACGTGCAGCAGCAGCAGCAAAAAACCGAACCAGCTGGCGTAACGCAACTGGTCTGCCAGCAAGCCCAACAAGGAAAAAACGGCAAGCTCGGTGAGCGCCAGCGCCAGTGTCAGCCAGCCCCAAATGGCGCTCAAGCCAACTGCCGTCAGCAGCGCCAGCTTGGACCAGTCCCTGGGGCGCTGCAGATAGCCCATTTGCACCAGTCGCAGGGCAAACACCGTGTAGCCCAAACCCGCCAGCACGCCGCTCCAGGCGGTCAATCCAAACTGGCCGCTCGCTGTCATGGCAAGCTCAATGCGCGCCTTTGCGCATGAGAACGACGCCAATGGTCTCGAAGATCACCACAATGTCGAGCAGCAAGGAATGATTTTTGACGTAATACAGGTCAAACTGAAGCTTTTCGGCCGCGTCTTCCACCGTCGAGCCATACTGGTAGCGCACTTGCGCCCAACCCGTCACCCCGGGCTTGACGCTGTGCCGCACCGCATAAAACGGTATGTCCTGCGTCAGCTTGTCAACAAAATAGGGCCGCTCGGGGCGCGGCCCCACCATGCTCATGGAACCACCCACCACGCTGAACAACTGGGGCAACTCATCGATACGCAGCTTGCGAATGATGTGGCCAACCCGCGTGATCCGGTCGTCGGCCGCGGCAGCCCAGCGCGGTTGGCCGTCTTTCTCGGCATCTTTTCGCATGCTGCGGAACTTGACAACATCGAACAGGCGACCATTGAGCCCCACGCGCTCCTGCCGGTACAGAATTGGCAGCCCATCTTCGAACAAAATAAACAGCGCCGTCACCAGCATCACAGGCAGCGTCAGCACAATCAAGATGCTGGCACAGACGATGTCAAAAAACCGTTTGACTATTGCACGCACCCAACCCGAGCCAAAACCATCGCCAAAAATAAGCCAGCTGGCCGACAGCGATTCAAGCCTGATTTGCCCCAGCGTCCGCTCAAAATGCGTCTCGAAATCGACCACCCGCACCCCTTGCAGCTTGCAATCGAGCAACTCGCGCAGCGGCATGCTGCCACCACGCCGCTCGGTCAAGGCGACCACAATTTCGTCAACCCTTTGCTCGGCAACAATGTCGGTGAGGCAATTGGTCATAGACATCAGCCCCCAGGCCGACACCATGGCTTCCTGCTCGTTGGGGCCGGCGTAATAACCCACCAAATCCACCGTGGGATCGGTTCTGAGGAGTTCCTTGCCCACCATTTTGGCGCGCGAGCCAGTGCCAAAAATCAGCACCCGCTGGCGCATCAGACTAGGGGGCGTGGTGTACATGGCGATCACGCGCATGAGCAAAATTACGGCAAGCGCTGCAGCCAGCATCAGTCCCGAAGCCAATGAATTGGGCAGGCCGATTGACAAAACAAACACCACCGGCAGCAGCAGCAGCAAAGCCAGCACAGCGCGCGCGCCGGAGAGACCAACGGAGCGGTTGTGCACCCGCTGGTAGAACCCCAGGCCATAGTTAACTGCAAGCATGGCCGCACCCAACAACATAAAGGTTTTACCAACGATAAACCAGAATTTTTCGGGCTGCACTTCATGCACCAGTACGATGGTGATGACAACCATCAGCAACAGCATCAAATCGACGGCAACCTGAAGCAGGGTCCGTTGGTGAAAATAATGGTTGAATATTTTTATCATGAACTCATCCGTGGCGTTTTCGCGGGTGGCAGTCGCTCATGCAAATATGTGGCAGTTTCGACACGCCAGGCAAACGTGCGGTGTGATCATGGTCATGGGCATTCCCTTTTCAAATAATTTTTCGCGATTATCACCAGAAAAGGTTGCAGGCTTCAAGCGGGCTGTAGCGCGCGTGCGACCACGGCTGAGTTTTGAATGGCAACAAACAACCATAGCATAAACATGTAGGCCACCCGCGGCACATCCATCACACTGCTGACCACGCCCACCAACAGCACCGCCGCCAGCGACGCCGCAATGAACGGGACCAGCGGCAAAGGCCTGTCGGGTCTGCGCCACAGCGATACCATGGCGCCAAGCACCACAGCCAGAAACAACAACAATGTCGGCAGGCCACGCTCCACCAGCACTTCCAGGTAAAAATTGTCGAGGTGCCAGGGCAAGAAATTCGATTGGGCAGCGGGAAACCATTGGGCCATGCCGGCTGAAAAATCGCCGTTGTTCAACAACAGTGTGGCGCTTTGGCCCATGAGCATCACATTGTCAATATCTGCCGCTCGCGCCACATCGACCACCGAAACCGAGAACATCATCAGACGCGCGCCGTGCCAGCCGTCGTTTGCAAAATCATCTCCCTGCAGCGTTGCCGCGAGCGGCTGCCAGACAGCTTGGCCCTGCACTCTGACCGGCTTGACCCGCACCCGCGTTGCCTGACATCGCCGGTCATACAGCAAATGCCGCTCGCACACTGAGAACTCGATTCGGGTATTTTCTTCTACCCTCACGTCCAAAAGTACCTGATGCGACGTGCCCGAAACCCTGGCGACGCGTTGCGTCAGCGCAAAGCTGCCGCTCAGTTTCGGCTGAGTCTTTGGGCCATAAAGTGTCACAAACGCATTCCCGGGTTGGTCGGGTCGATCAAGCTGGTCGGGCTGGCCCGGCTGCGGCTTGGTGCGATGCCTCACAGCGCCGGGAAACTCGCCCTTGGGCGCCTGCGCGGCGTAGTTGGCCGGCAGGCGCCCCAGGCCTTTGCCCAGCAACCAGTCGGCCGGACTGGCCAGCAAATCAAGTCCGTGGCGCCAATGGTCAACCCGGCTCGACAGGTCGGCTTCAGAGCGGGTCAGGCGCTCGGCCATGAAGCTGCCGCCCACCAACGCCGCCACCACTTCCAGCAGCACCAGCATCGACAGTACGCCATTGGCCCGTTCACGCCAAGCCAGCCGTTCGCCTGGCGGCAGCGCCCGCCTTTGCCACCACAGCATGCCCACCAGCGCAAGCACAGGCAGCGCCACCGCCAGATAAACACCACGCGAGAAAGTGGTCAGGCAGGCATAAGCGGTCAAAACCGCCAGCAGCGCCAGCATCAACCAGACGACGGATCGGCGCGTGGTCACCAATGCCCACAGCACAAACGGGCAGCTCATGGCCAGATAGACATCGATGGCGGCGCCGCCCACATGCATCTCCCAGAAAAGCGCCACGGTGCGGTAATTGGCAGAAAAATCAAAAATGCCGGGGAACGCTGCGCGCTCCCACAGCACGGCCAGCGTCACCACCGCCATTCCAGCCACCATGCCCTGCGCCAGCCGCGTTGCGGCACACGCACCGCCACGCGACGCATGCCAGCGCAGCACAGGAAAAAACAGCAGCGCAAAGCTCAGGCTTTTGAAGACACGCCAACTGTTCAGCGCATCGGTGTAGCCGGCATACCAGTCAAACCGAAAGCCCCCCGCGCCTGCAAAGCCGCGCCATAGCCCAAGCAAAGCCATAACAGCCATGGCCAGCAGCAACGCGTGCAAGCCGCGCTCTGGTTGGCCGATTGATGGTTGGTTATTTGCTGACCTGATGGCCGAATTGGCGTGGGTCGTCACGGCCATACGGGCATAAGCGCCGGCCAGCGTGCCCAGCAGCAGCAGGTCGAACTCTTCAAACACCAGCCAGCCGGTCCAGGGCGAAAAATTCATCACCGGCAAGGCGGCCGGCACCACCCACAGCCAGACGCCGGGCCGCCAAAACACCAGGTCCGCCCAAAGCCACAAAGCCACCAGGCACAGCGCAGACCACAAAGGATGATGCCAAGCCAACACCGAGCCGCCCACCAGGCAAGCCAGCGCCACAAACCACTTCATGGCGCGCCGCGCTTGGCTCGCAGTAACGGTGTTAAACCAGCACCTCGACACACGCGGGGTGCCCCAAAAAGGCCTGCGGGCTGGCGCTGGCGCCGTAGGCCCCTGACTGGAACACCACCACCAAGTCACCCACCTGCGCAGGTGCCAGTTTCATGCGGTCAGCCAGCAAATCGAGCGGCGTGCACAGCGGCCCCACCACGCTGGCCACCTCGGTGTCGGGCGCATCGGCGCGGGTGCCGATACACACGGGATAGTTTTTGCGCACCACCTGGCCAAAGTTGCCTGACGCAGCCAAGTGGTGATGCAGACCGCCATCGGCCACCAGATACACCAGCCCGCGCGACACCTTGCGGTCCACAACACGCGTCACATACACACCGGCCTCGCCCACCAGGTAGCGCCCGAGTTCGATCACAAACTCGGCTTGCGGCAACTCGGTCTGCGCGCGCTGCAGCAGCTGCGCCAGGTTGTCGCCAATCGGCATCAGGTCCAGCCGTTGCTCGCCCGGAAAGTACGGAATGCCAAAACCACCGCCCAAATTCAAAAAACGTACCGGCATCGGCGCGTCTTGCGCCAGCCGCAGCGCCAGCTCGTAAGACTTTTGCTGCGCCTCGCAAATCGATCCCGAACGCAAGTTTTGTGAACCGGCATACAAGTGAAAGCCCTCAAAGGCCAGTCCCGCCGCAGCCACTTCTTTGAGCAATGCTGGCACCTGCTCGGCGTCCACGCCAAACTGCTTGGGACCGCCGCTCATCTTCATGCCCGAGCCCTTGAGTTCAAAGTCGGGGTTCACGCGCACTGCCACGCGGGCGGGCAGGCCCAGCGCCTGGCTGAAGGCGGCTAGCGCGCCTACTTCGCGAAACGACTCCAGGTTCACCAGCACCCCAGCAGCCACCGCCTGGCGCAACTCGGCATCGCGCTTGCCTGGCCCGGCAAAGCTCACCTCTTGTGGATTGGCACCGGCATCGAGCGCCACCTTCAGCTCGCCCGCAGACGCCACGTCAATGCCGTCCACCAGGCCGGTCATCAAGCCCACCACGGCCGGCATCGGGTTGGCCTTCATGGCGTAGTGCAGCTTGACCGCCGCAGGCAACGCGCTGCGCAACTCGGCCACCCGCGCCTTCAGCAGCGCGCGGTCGTAGGCATAAAAAGGCGTCTGCCCAACCTGCTCGGCCAGGGTTGACAGGCGTTTGCCGCCCACCACCAGTTCACCTTGGCGCACAGCAAACTGGTTCATGGGGGCATGCACAGGGAGCTGGCGTTCGGGTGCAGACATAGGTTTTGGCTAAAGTTAGAGATGGATCAAGTCTAACTGCCCAGGCTTGCCGTGTCGCCCAAGCTGGCGTGCTTTTAACCGTAATGCCAAGTCAACTTTTGCAACTCAATCAGGCTGTTTCAAGTTGTTGAGTCAAGCGCCGAATTTTCGTCTTTCAGCTGGTAAATTGCATACCGGTTTTTGCCTGATTGCTTGGCCTGATACATGGCGCTGTCTGCCTGGCGCAGCAAGTCATCCATGGAAAGGGTTTGTTTTTGTGGGTACGTACTCACCCCGACACTCGCAGAAACCTGTAGGTGCACACCGTGAAAATCTACAACTTGCGATGCGGCATCGAGCAGGCGCTCCAGCAGCGGCAAGGCATCGTCGACGCTCTGCAAATCGACCAGAACTGCAACAAATTCATCGCCGCCATTGCGTGCCAGCGTGTCGCTGTCGCGCAAAGTGTGGCGCATGCGCTGCGACACCGTGACCAATAAAAAGTCGCCCGCCTCGTGACCGTGCTGGTCGTTGACCGCTTTAAAGCCGTCCAGATCAATAAAAACCACTGCAATCAAATCTTGCCGTCGATGCGCTTGGTGCATGGCGTGTTGCAAGCGGTCAGCCAGCAGAATCCGGTTGGGCAGGTCGGTCAGCGCGTCAAAACGCGCGATGTGTTCAAGCTCACTTTGGTAGGCTTTCATGCTGGTGATGTTGGTAAACACCGCCACATACTGTTGCACCACGCCCACCAGATCCGAGACGGCGTTGATGGTCAGGATTTCTGCAAATACCTCTCCGTCTTTGCGTCGGTTCCATATTTCTCCGCTCCAGTGCCCGCTATCGCCAAGCGCTTGCCACATCGCCTTATAAAACGCTTTGTCTTGCCGTCCAGAGCTCAGAAGTCTTGGGTTTTTACCAATGACTTCTTGACGGCTGTAGCCGGTGATGCGGGTGAAAGCAGCGTTCACGTCACTGATCAGGCCATCCCCCGAGGCAATGATGATGCCCTCACGCGTGTTGTCAAAAACAAAGGCTGCGTTGACACGCTGCAAGCGTTGCGACTCAGCGCGCTGCGCCTTGAACATGCGCTGACGCCGGTTGTAACCCATGGCCAACAGCACCACCAAAACGGCTGAGGGTGCAACGATCATCACGATGGTTCGCAGCTCAGCTCGCCAGGGTTCCAGCGCAACGTCACGGCTCAAGTGCGACACCACCACAAACGGAAACAAGGACGACACCCGAAAAGCAGTCAACACTGCCGAATTTGCTGACAAGTTGCTCTCGAATTGACCAAATTCGTGTTCGCCCAGCTTGAGTTTGAGCACATCATCCGGGTGCCCGCTGCGCCCGGACGCTTGAAGCTGGGTGCTCATCAACAAAACACCGTCCAGGCGCAACACTTCCACCAGACCGGTGCGCGCATCGACTTGCTGCAACATGTGGTTGACAAAAAAATCGGGGTTGAGCGCGATCAGCAAGCGTCGGTTGGCGCGTCCGTTGTCCAATGGATACACCATCGGTATCACACTGGTGAGGGTTTGTGCTGTCAAGCCAAGGGCATTCGACGGCTGTGGCTCATTAAAATCGCGCCCCAGCCAGGGCTTGCCAATGCGCAACGCGGCTTGGCCGGCTTGCACCAAAGGCAAAAAATTTTGGGTGGCCACTTGAACACCCACATTGGCCGGGTTGGAGCTCGCCACGATGCGGTCTTGCGCATTGATCACCGACAAAGAACGCAGGTGCGGCGCATGGCGCAACAACTGCTCAAAATCAGCACCTACCTGCTGAGCGGTTTTGTCCTTGCCGTAATGACTGAAAAAACCGGCAATTGCCAGATCAGATGCACTGATACTTTGCGTTAAAAAGTTTTCAAAACTGCGCGCCATCAAGGCCGAGGCGTTCAAGTTGCTGCGAATGGCATCACCGCGCAAAAGCCACAGGCTATAGCCCGTTAAGGCAACGACCGCCACAACAAAGGCGGTTAGCGCCAAATAAAAACGCAACCACCCCTTCTGATGAGAAACCATCAGCGCGCCAAAATAGGCTCAAGCTGGTGTTGCCGGGCAGCAGCCTGCAGACGGCCGTCTTGCTTGATGCCACGCACAAACTTTTCCATACGTTCATGCCAAACATCGTCGCCGGGTGCCATGGCATAAGCATACGGCGTGATGTGATAGGTGGTGTCGGGCGCAACCAACCGCGCCCAGTCGGCATTGGCCAAAAAACGCTGGCTATAGGGGTAGTCGGTCATGAACACGTCAGACCGGCCAGACTGCACTTCTTGCTCTCTGGCAAAGGGGGTGTCGAACACCTCTAGCCGAGCTTTTATGAGGCGCTCTTTCATGATCGGTTCGTGCAAGGTGCCCTTCACAATGGCCACAACCGAACCCGCTTGATCAATGTCAGCCCAGGTTTTGATGCGGCGATTGGTTTTACTGGTAATGGCATAAATGTCACTGGCCAAATGGGGCTGGGTAAAGCGCAACCTGGCCTGGCGCTGCGGCGTGATCCCAATGGCAAACATAGCCACATCGCAGTGGTTTTGCGTGACATCCTCGATCAGTTTGGAAAACGAGCTATCAACAAACGCCAGTTTGACCCCCAGGTCTTTAGCCAAGGCCTGAGCCATGTCCACGTCGATGCCCGACAACTGCTGCGTTTTGGGGTTACGGTAGGTAATGCCGTAATAGTCTGGCCAAATGCACACGCGTACCGTTTTGGCGGCCAACACGGCTTGCAAGCGGCTCGATGGTGCCTGCGCGGCAACCGGTTGGCTGTACACCAGAGTCGCGGCCAACACATTTGTCAGCATGAGCGCAACAAAAGCAATACGCATGGCACCCCCGTTTTTTATAAATTGAGGTCGTATTTTGCCACTGAAATGTACTGTTGCCGCTAGGGGTTTTCACAAAATCGAGACCCGACTGTTTCAAGACGGGTGGCGCGCCAGCCAGTCGGTGGCCAGCAGCTTGCGGTCGATTTTGCCGTTGGGGTTGCGCGGCAGCGGGCCGGCTACCAGTTCAATACCGGCGGGCACCATGTAAGCGGGCATGCGCGCGCGGCATTCAAGCATCAGCGCGTCCAAGCCCTTGCCAGCGGCCGATTCGGCTGACGTGGCGATCACATGAATGGCGTGCCCCAGGCTGGCGTGCTCCACGCCAAAAGCCACGCACTCACCCACCAACTGGGTGGCGTACAAAATCTCTTCGACCTCGGTCGGGCTGACGCGGTAGCCTGACGTTTTCATCATCTCGTCGCGCCGACCAATGAAATACAAAAACCCCTCGGCATCGCGGCGCACCGTGTCGCCAGAAAACACCGCGTATTCGGGCAACTGCAGGCCCGGCTGGCGTCCGGGAGCATCTGGCGCCAGCAGCTTGTAGCGCTCGGCTGTTTTCTCGGCATCGTTCCAGTAACCCAGCCCGACCAGCGCACCGCGGTGCACCAGCTCACCTGGCTCTTCGGCGCCGCAGGGCGAACCGTCTTCGCGCAGCACCAGAATCTCGGCGTTCGGAATTGCCTTGCCAATTGAATCAGGGCGGCGATCCACTTCGTCGGGCGGCAGGAAGGTTGAGCGAAACGCCTCGGTCAGGCCGTACATCAAAAACGGCTTGGCACTGGGCGCGCGCTGGCGCAGCACATTGAGCGTTTCGCGCGGCATGCGCCCGCCGGTGTTGGCAAAGTAGCGCAGATGCTCGTCGATGGCCGCAGGCCACGCCAGTTGCGCCAACTGAATGTAGAGCGGTGGCACGGCGGTGAGGCCGGTCACTTTTTCGCGCTCCATGGCTTTGAGCACATCGCGCGGCATCAAATAATTGAGCAACACCACCCGCGCGCCCGCATGAAACGCCGTGGTCAACTGGCTAAAGCCCGCATCGAACGACAGCGGCAGGGCCGCCAGCAAAGTGTCTTGCGCCGTGTTCTCCAGGTAACTGACCACGCTCTTGGCGCCAGCGACCATGTTGCGGTGCGACAACACCACGCCCTTGGGTTTGCCGGTGCTGCCCGAGGTGTACAAAATGGCCACCATGTCGGTGTCAATCACGCGGTGCCCGGCCTGCGCCGGGCTGGCCAGCAGGTCGCGCCACTGCAGCAGCGCCAGCGGGCCTGACAGGTTGGCATCGGCCTTCTCAGCCGGGGCAGCCTGAGTCGGCGCGTCAGTCACCACCACATAGCGCAGGTCATGGCACTGTGCCAACTCGTCTTTCATGGCGGCCAGGCGCTCGGGCGACGTCACGAGCACGCGCACATTGCAGTCGCGCAAAATAAACGCCACCTGCTCGGGCTTGAGGATCGGGTTCACGGGCACAAATACCGCCCCGGCGGCCGGCGCGCCAAAACTGGCAATTACCGTCTCAAACCGCTTTTCAAGGTAAATCGCCACGCGCTCACCGCGGCTCACGCCCAAGGCCATCAGGCCGGAAGCAAACTGGGTCACGCCAGCGCTCAGGTCAGCGTAAGTCAAATGCACGCTGCCATAAGTCAAGGCCATGGCCTGCGGCGTGCGGCTGGCCGTCAGGGTGATCAGTTCATGGAGCAAGGTGGATTCGGTCATAGCGAAAAGTATCTCACACCACGGTGTCACGACCGGCCGCTTTCAGAACCCTAAAATCCACAGGCGAGCCATCGTGGCCGTGCAGTCACCCCCACAGGAGTTTAATTTGGACATCACAAAAGAAGTGCTTCGCGTTTTGGACGAAGTCCTCAGCTTGCAGGGCCGCTCGGCCGCCTTTACGCGCGACACGCCCCTGCTGGGCGCCATTCCAGAACTGGACTCGATGGCGGTCGTGACCCTGATCACCACGCTTGAAGAGCAATTTGGCCTGACCATTGACGACGACGACATCGACGGCGCCACCTTTGCCACCGTGGGCTCGCTGGCCGACTTTGTCAGCAGCAAAATGAGTGCCTGACAGCCTCATGTCGGAGACGTTCCAGGCCTTCTTTTTACCGGCTAATTCGGCCGACACCGGTCAGCGCTTTTGCCTCTACCACCCAGCCCAGTGCGGGGCAGACGGCGATGCGCCCAAGGGCCTGGTGCTTTATATCCACCCGTTTGCCGAAGAAATGAACAAGTCGCGGCGCATGGCTGCCCTGCAGTCGCGCGCGCTGGCCCAAGCTGGCTACGCCGTGCTGCAGATTGACCTACTGGGCTGCGGCGACAGTTCTGGCGACTTTGGCGACGCCACCTGGCAACGCTGGGTCAGCGACGTGGTGCTGGGCTGCCAATGGCTGCGCAGCCAAAACCACGTGCAGGGCGACGCAAACCAGCCGCCGCTTTGGTTATGGGGCCTGCGCGCGGGTTGCCTACTGGCGGCTGAGGCAGCCAGGCAAATCGATGCGCCCTGCAACTTTGTGTTCTGGCAAGCCCCGGCGGCCGGCAAACCCCTGCTGCAACAGTTCTTGCGCCTCAAGGTGGCGGGCGACCTGCTGGGCGGCCAGGCCAAGGGCGTAATGCAAGCCCTGCGCGACCAGTTGGCCAGCGGCACGCCGGTTGAAATTGCGGGCTACCAGCTAGCGCCCGGTCTGGCCAGCGGACTCGAACAAGCCACCCTGGCGCCGCCCGCTCTCAAGCAGCTGGCGCAACGCGTGGCATGGCTTGAAGTCTCCACCCGCGAAAACGCGACGTTGAGCCCCATCTCAGCCCAAACCATCGCCCAATGGCAGCAGGTCGGCTATGCCGTGGCCAGCCGCATCGTGAGCGGCCCAGCGTTCTGGCAAACCACCGAAATTGAGGATGCGCCGGCCTTGATCGCAGCCACCACTGAAGTAGTAAGCTAGTTTTCAGGCATGCATTGCAGTGCGGGCTGCCTCCACCAGAAAACCGCTGCGGCTTTGCCCTTTTTTTTTGGCAAACTCATCGATGCGGGCCAGCGTCAGGCGCGGTACGGTGATGTTGATTTTTTCGGCCGGCCCCAAATACTTTTCAACCGGCACATCCACCACAGCCCACACACCGCCTGCGTAGTCGGGGTTAGCTTGGTGCTGCGCCAAAGTCATGGCAAGGGGGACTTCAATACTATCCTCAATCAGGCCCTCCACATGCAAATCTATTGCTTCGCGCACGCTCTCCAGTGCATCGTCCAGCGTATTGCCACCAGAAAAGCAGCCAGGCAGATCGGGCACTGTGGCACCGTAGCGCTGGCCGTCATCGGAATGAAGAACCACAATAAATTTCATATCTTTTTCCTGCTTTAAGTTCTTAACGCCACCCGGCTTGACGTTCAATGCTGTACAACGTGGGCAATGGGATGTCGCCATCTAGGTGCTTAACAGTAACCAAACCTGGCTTAACCGGGTGCTTGAACTGGTGATGTGATCCCTTGACACGGGCCAGATACCAGCCATCAGCCTCCAATTTTTTGATGACTTGCTTGCTATTCATTGAAATATTATATTTATTTGGTGGGTACTAGCAACACCAAAGGGAGAAAGTGAAGAACTTACAAAAAGCCACTCATCACGAGACTGAGCCGTTTTGAATTTGCCTTCCTCTAAAATCCCAGCCATGACCTACGCCGAAGAAGCCACCCTGTTTGACTGCGCGGGCGAGACGCTGGTGGGTATTCTGGCCAAGCCTGAAACACCGGCCCAAACCGGGGTGATACTGATTGTGGGCGGGCCGCAATACCGGGCGGGCAGCCACCGGCAATTTGTGTTGCTGTCGCGAGCGCTGGCCGCTGTCGGCTTTGCCGTGCTGCGCTTTGACTACCGCGGCATGGGCGACAGCAGCGGTGTGCAGCGCGACTTTGAAGGCGTGAGCGCCGACATTGCCGCCGCCATAGACGCGATGCAAACGCGCCTGCCCGGCGTCAAACACATTGCCCTGTGGGGCCTGTGCGACGCCGCCGCCGCCGCCCTGCTCTACTGCCATGACACGCACGACGCCCGCGTGACAGGCCTGTGCCTGCTCAACCCCTGGGTGCGCTCCGAGGCCAGCCTGGCCAAAACCCAGGTCAAGCACTACTACACCCAGCGTCTGCGGCAAAAAGAATTCTGGCTCAAGCTGCTCAGCGGCAAGGTGGCCACCAAGGCCCTCAGCGGGCTGCTGCAAAACATCCGCCTGGCCTCAAAGGGCTCAACGGGCGCTGGCACCACCAATACGCTGCAAAAACCCTTTCAGCAGCGCATGGCAGTGGCCTGGCATCAGTTTGAGGGGCAAATTTTGCTGATCTTGAGTGGCGACGACTACACCGCCAAAGAGTTCCGGGAATACGCCAACACCGACCCAGCGTGGAAGAGTTATCAAAACCACGGCAAGCTCACCAGCCACGAGGTGCCGGGCGTTGACCACACCTTTTCTAGTGCCGCGGCACGCCAGCAAGCCGAACAAATCACGCTGAAATGGATTGCTGCACTGCGCTTTCCATGAACTGTCTTGTTTTTGTCACAGTTCCAGGTCCGTGTGCGGTATCGGGCCGATTCGGAGGGCTCGCGAACCTAGTCAAAAGCAAGTTGGCTGGTGGTGAATATGCCACTGAGAGTCAGGTTACCCAAACGTCGAGTGCGCCATCGCATGGAGCGCTTGGCACAAGCTTCGTCACTTCGAGCGCAGCGCGGCAGTCTATGCGACCCTACCTTCTACCCGTCACACACCCGGTCGAAAATGACAGTTGCAAGATGCGCGCAAGTTGCCTTGACGGTGCGCCAATCATGCCAGCGTGAATCGAGATTCTTGTACTCGCTCAGCTCGGTTTCTTCGAGGTCGTACGGCATGGCATTGGCTAACTGAACCTGCAGTTGCTGCAGTGGCGACTCACCGCTGGCTTGCCGATACAGGCGATCAAACGATTGCAATGCAGCCGCTACGCCGTCATCGCCCAAATGACTCGCCAGCGCCACAAAGTCCAGATAGTCTCGAGTTGCATTACGCTTGAGAATCAGCACGCCTTTAATGCGCAGAATTTCAGCTTCGGTAGGTACTGTGATGCGTCCACCGCCAAAGTCCACCATGGTTGTTTGAAGCGGCTCATCGCGGATCAGTTGCCGCACCCCTGTTTCGATACCGTCCAGGCTACCCAAAATCTGTACCGGGCGCTGAACTCGCGCAGTTTTCGAACCCGCTACTGATTCGAGCTCTTTCAACACATCATCAAAACGACTGCGCAGGTCCGTCAACACGTGTCGCGCGTCTAACTGACTCTATCAGGCAGGATGGACCGCCAATCCGAAACTGTACGATCTTGCCTGGAGCAAACTGAAGCACAAACTTGCCGTTGACATCGGGCGTGGTCGCCTTCGCTGGCACGCCGCATGGCTCCGGCCTATGTGTCGGTCAATGATCTGCCACCTCTTCGGGTCCTACAAGCAACTTTGGCCGCCCACCAAAAGCGATGTACGGGCGTTGAGTTGACAGCATCCACTGAAAGCGCCAAAGCCGCAGGAACACAGCGCACACCCACAATCTTGCGCCCCCAAGGCGCGATGTGACGCCACCGAGCGCTGGTTAAACGCATTGATCCGGCTCACGGTATAGCGAACGCCTTGCGGTTTTAGCAGCGCATCAAAAGCGTCCCACTGCTTGGCGCACCTCAAACCACGGAAAATGAAAGAATCGCGCCGATTACACTGAGCACAAATGTTGCCTTCAACTCACTTTGCCCTGCAAACTCCCGCCCATGAGCCTGCGGAGAATTTGTTCGTATGCAATATTACGGTGCAATTCCCACACAATCATCACCATGGCTCTTGATGCCACCCCAAAATCCTTTAGCCCTACCAAAAGCTAACCCAACAAAGAAATTGACATCGTGATCAAAGTGAGCGTTTACAAGCACCCGGACGAATTTCCAGATGATGTCAATCAATTGTTTGAGGCCGGCGCCCAAACCAATGTCGAAAGCAGTGTGGCCTGGTACAACAACCTTGTTAATGCGGTGTACCCGGGTGACGTGGCCATCTGCATCTATGTGCTACGCAAAAACAACATTCCGCTGGCGGCGCTACCCATGCGCGTTACCCGATCGGCATTTGGTCAACAAGCTGGCTCCCTCAGCAACTACTACACCGCGCTATATGCCCCGGTGACTTCGAGCGCGTTAACAGCCAGTGACATGACTGAACTGATCCGCGCAATCAAGTCTGCGCATACGCCACTGGCGGCCATGCGGTTTGCACCCATGGCCCCTGAATCAGCCGACTATGGGTTGCTGCTGCAAGCACTGCGGGCCTGCGGCTTCAAAGCGTTCACGTTTTTTCGCTTTGGCAACTGGTACCAACCCGTCATAGACGACTGGCAAACCTACCTTAAAAACCGCGAAGGCACGGTGCGCAGCACAATCAAACGCATGGGCAAAAAATTTGCTAACGAAGGCGGCTCACTAGAGCTGGTACAAGGTGGTGAAAACCTTGAACGTGGACTGGCAGCCTACCAACACGTCTATGCTCTGAGCTGGAAGCAGCCCGAACCCTATCCCGAGTTTGTACCTGGCCTCATCCGCACGTGCGCGGCGCACAGTTGGCTTCGGCTTGGTGTGGCTTGGTTAAATGGCAAGCCCATAGCAGCGCAGCTATGGATCGTGGCCAATGGCAAGGCCAACATTTACAAATTGGCCTACGATGAAAGCTTCAAGGCCTATGCACCCGGCACCCTGCTGACTGCCATGCTCATGGAACATGTGATTGAACAAGATAAAGTGCGCGAGGTGGATTACCTCATCGGTGATGATCCCTACAAAAAATCATGGATGAGCAAGCGGCGAGAACGCTGGGGCATCATTGCGTACAACCCAAGGTCGATGGCGGGGCTTTTGGGCTTGATGCATGAGGTTTTGGGGCGTGCGGCCAAGCATCTCAAGTCTAAAATAAGCAAACTATCTACTGTCCATGCCCTTCCAAAGGAACAAGATGCGATTTAGTTTATTTGGCGAAAGAAATCGATTGCAAGCCTGCCTTCAGCTGTGCGGCGCGATCTGCCTCGGTGTTGCCCTGCAACTGGCAGTGTATGCCCCAAGCTTTGCGCAGGAGGTGCCAGGCGGATGCGGTGTTCTTAAAGTTGGCCACGATTACAGACCTGACAGATACAAGCCAAATTCAACCTTTCCAACCCAACGTTCACTTGCAAATATGGTGGAAGGCAAACATTTCACGCCCAGAGTTGAAGCACTCATCAAGGGCGAATCAACTTACCTCGCAGGGGACATCAGCTACACATTGAACGCCTTCCCCAACCATCCACGCGCACTGATGGCGATGGCCGCGCTGGCAGAGAAGGAAAAAACAACCACACCTGCTCACTCTGGCTATTCAGTCGAATGTTGGTTCCGGCGGGCAGCCCAATTTGCACCGGATGATCCCATGGTCCGAATGCTTTTTTCAAGGTATCTTGCCAAAACAAATCGATTGACTGAAGCCGACGAACAATTAGCGGTTGCAGCAAGCCTGGCTGGCGATAACCCACTCACCCAAAACAATGTCGGCTTGATCTATTTCGACATGAAAAACTATGAAAAAGCTCTCATCCACGCTCACAAGGCCTACCAACTCGGCTTGCGCATGCCCGCCCTACCGGACCGATTGAAGAGCGTTGGCAAATGGACCGAGCCAATTCAAGACTCGCCATCCGACCCCATTAGGAATACGGAATAGTCACCAACTTTTTATGCACCCAACTGTCACATTATCAGAGCGCCAAGCTTGCCATAGCCAGTGAATAAGGGGTTTTTTCAATGACAATATTTGCTGGCGCTTACTGCCTTCAGTCCGATCGTCTGCCAACCTCACTCAAAGCCTCGTTGCGACTGCATTTACGGAGTAAAAACAACGATTCCGGAGCCTGGCATGTACATGATCAAGATCGTTTTTTTCTGGTTAAGTGGGATTCTGGCGCTTTCTCCGAACCCGCTTGGCATGAAAATCCAGATGGTGCGGTGTGCGCACTTGCTGGTGATCCACTGCTGACTGAAAACTGCCAAAGACTTAGCCGCACGGACCAGATGGCGTGCATTGCGCCTGAAGCAAAGACTATCCATGACTCAATGCTAGCGCTATGTCGAGGCTCCTTTGCCCTGGCTCAGTTCTCAACTGATCAAAATACGCTTCGTTTAGCGACTGATTCGCTCGGGTTGCGTTCAATTTATTATGTGGTTCAGGACGGATATCTGGTTTTTTCCACAGCGCTTCGGGTACTTGAAGAAACAGTTGAAATCCGAAAGGATTTGTCGTTGCTCGGAATGGCTGAACTCAGCGTGTTTTCGTTCCCGCTCGCGGACCGCACACCGTATGAGAACGTGAGCATCTTGCGTGAGTGTGAGAGTCTCACAGCGTGCGCTTCGGGCTTGCAATTGCACAAATACTGCGATTGGTCAATCCCCGAGGTTTCTCCCAAGAACCCAGCAGATGCAGCGGCACAGTTGTATGCCACTTTTCGGGAAGCAGTCGCCATACGACTAGGTGATGACAAACGTGTCTATAGTTTTCTGAGCGGTGGTATGGATTCGCGTGCCATTGTGTCCACCCTTATTGACATGAGTCAGCAGGTCGAGGCGCTAAATTTTTCTTCCGTTGCGTCTCAAGACCAACACTTTGCACAGCAATTTGCCATTGAAGCAGGTGGCCGCTGTCATTTGCATTGTCTAGCCGGTGGTAATTTTCCAAATTTTTCTTACCTAGCACTATCGGCAAAAACAGAACTGGAACAAAGGGAACCTACCGCAGTCACCCGCCCGCGATTTATCTGGTCTGGAGACGGCGGTAGCGTCGGACTGGGTCATGTTTACATGGATGAAGCCATGCTGGACTTGGGCGAGCGAGGCGATATCGAGGGTGCCGTTCAACACTACCTCAAATTCAACAATATTGCGCTTTCCAGCCAAGTGCTAGATTTATCAGCACGACAGCGCCTTCCAAAAATGTTGTTCGAAAGTGTCATGTCCGAAGTCAATCGTTACCCGCGCGAAGATATCGGAAGACGCATCTACTTGTTCCTGCTGTTTAACGACCAGCGACGGCACTTGTTCAAGCACTTTGAAACCATCGATCAGCACGGATTGGAACTGTTGACACCATTTTTTGATGCGAAATTTCTTAGAGCCATTGCAGCAACCCCTTCGCGTTGGGGCGTCCTGCATAAGTTGTATTCGCAATTTTTCGACCACCTACCTCCGTTCGCACTTAAAAGTGCCTGGCAAACCTACCCCGGACACCAACCTTGTCCCGTACCAAGCGGGACGAACCTTAGCTACCAGTGGGCGCGCCAAACCGCCGCTATTCAAGACGGACTGGTTAAGCGTGGAAATCTTGCCTTGGAGCTAGTACGTACGCACAACAGCAGTATGCGACCGCAAATCTTTTCAACGAGCCGTATTTGGCTGGCTGCACTTCTGCATACCTTGGGCCTGCGGGACTGTCGGTACATCTTGCACCGTTTAAAGCTATACAGGTATCACGATGCTATTGCACAAGAGAAGCAAAGCTTGAAGGCATGAACCAGAGAGAGAGAGAGAGAGCTGCACATTCAATTCTGACGCACAGGTTTTACGATGCTTCGAATGAGATCAAGCAGTTCAAGCGAACCCTTGCGATTAAGCCCGAACGACACAACGGCGTAAGTCACAGCGCCGACAGCTATCAAAGCACACAGGCGAAGCAAACCGCCTTGTCCGGTTAACAGCACTTCCCGTGCCAGCGCAACGGCACCGTACATCACAAGGCTGGTGCCTGCGGCGGGCAGCATCGCTGCCCCAAGCTGCCCCAAACGTAGGCCAATGACGGGCAGGCCTCGCACCATGGCTTGCAAAAACACCAGTGGGGCCACAAGCAGCCAGGCAACGCTAAGCCCAAGCAGCCCCCACCAGTTGGCCCCCACGAAAAACGCTATGGGAAACATCGCACACGCCCAAATGATGTTTCTAAGCACGATGTCGGAGCGCCCGACACCCTGAATGGCGGTGGCTACAAAGTTGCCAAGCATTCGCAGTGGAATGATCACTGCCAAAATTTGCAGTGGCAGCGTTGATGGAATCCATTTGCTACCAAGCACAACCTCCACCAACTCCGGCGCAATGCTGGAAATGCCCCACAACACTGGAAATCCAAAAAAGCTCAAGATGCGCACACCCACCAACACGCTGGCACCAACCTTTTCCAAGTCGTGCTGCATACGCGAAAAGGTCGGAAAAGCTACCTGGTTGACAAGACCCAAAATCCGTTGACTTGGCAACGATGCCAGGTCCATTGCCACTGAATAGAAACCAAGGACTTCTTTGCCCAACAACTTGGCACAGATGAGCACGTCCACCTGGGACAAAAACATCCACAAGACCTGGATGGCGGTGAAATGCCCGCCAAACCGAAGCAGGGAACCCATTCCCTTTACCGAAAAATCTGGCCAATTCAGAAATGGCGACAGCCAGTTGATGCCGAGTGTCTTTACCACTTGGCTAAGCAGCGAGCCAAAAACAAGGGACCAAACACCCGCACCCGAAAACGCCAGTGTGAGCGTGGTTACGCTCGCAACAATGGCGCAAGACAGGTCGAGCAGCGAACGGTTGCGAAACTCCATCTTGCGTTGTAGCTGGGCGTTGGGAATAACAGCAAAACCGGCAAGAATAAATTGCAAAGAAAAGATACGGATAACCGGCACCACCCGAGGCTCGTCGTAGAAAGCGCCAATCAGCGGGGCCAAAATCAGCAGCAAGGCAGCCAGCGCAAAATGGAGGCTGAGAATCACCCCAAAAGCACGCTTTAGCAACTGCTCGTCCACGGCCGCCTTTTGAACCACGGCAGCGCCCAGGCCCAACTCCGAGAACATGGCAAGAAATGCCACAAAGACTGTGGCCATCGCCAACAAGCCATAGTCTGCAGGCGTCAGCAGGCGAATGACGACCAGCGTGATGGCCCATGTGATCACCTGGCTCAGCAGCCGCACGCTTGCCGTCCAGCGAAAGCCCGACAGGGCCTGTGCCCGCAGGCTCATCGGATGGTCACTTGGTCAAATTGCGCCTGCAGCAGCAAGGCATCCAGAAAATACTTGGTGGCCCAGTTGGGGTAGCCCGCCCGCATGTAGCCGCCAAACAGCGGGAATGACCCCGCTACGGCGCCCACCAAGGCTGCGTCGTCCGACCGGGTGACTTGCAGTGCCTTGAGGTAGTTGACCAGTTTGTCTGCGTGGGTGCGGTATGTGGGCTCACCCGTTTGCTCTGTCAGTCGGTAGCACACAATGGCAATTTGGGCTGACCCGGTTAGGC
>Ga0210023_1000162_pt1 | contig 50032 bp, 46 predicted proteins | sample CryGeymeta201524_FD_183987 | JGI IMG/M metagenome (GOLD analysis project Ga0210023, IMG submission 183987) | Groundwater microbial communities from Crystal Geyser aquifers in Utah, USA - Crystal Geyser metaG 2015-24 (SPAdes) (version 2) | ecosystem: Environmental > Aquatic > Deep subsurface >... | reverse complement strand
CCGCCAAATTTGGCCGCCATCACCGAGGTGATGGCCGCTGTCAGCGTTGTTTTGCCGTGGTCAACGTGACCGATGGTGCCCACGTTGACGTGAGGCTTGGTACGCGCGAATTTTTCTTTTCCCATTTCAGTTCCTTAAAAGAGCAATGCCCGTGCGTTGGTTTAATGTTTGCAGTTCGTCACTGGGTCCCTGGCCACGGGCAGCCGGGGGTGCGAAATCGCAGACAGATACTTCTGATAAGTTAGGCTTGCTTATTTGGCTCTCGCCGCCATGATGGCTTCGGAGACATTGCGCGGGGCTTCCGTGTAATGCTTGAATTCCATCGTGTAGGTGGCACGACCTTGGGACATGGAACGTAGCGTAGTCGAGTAACCAAACATTTCAGACAGTGGCACTTCGGCCTTGATGGCTTTACCGCCACCAACCATGTCTTCCATGCCCTGCACCATGCCACGGCGTGAGGATAAATCTCCCATCACGTTACCAGCGTAGTCTTCAGGGGTTTCTACTTCAACTGCCATCATGGGCTCAAGAATCACCGGATTGGCCTTACGGCAACCTTCCTTGAAACCAAAGATGGCGGCCATTTTGAACGCCAGTTCGTTCGAGTCCACGTCGTGGTAAGAACCGAAATGCAGGGTCACCTTGACGTCAACCACCGGGTAGCCCGCCAGCACGCCTTGGGTGACGGCTTCATGAATGCCTTTTTCCACCGCAGGAATGTACTCGCGTGGCACCACACCGCCCTTGATGGCGTCGACAAATTCGATGCCCTTGCCCGCTTCATTGGGCTCGATCTTGAGCACCACGTGGCCGTACTGACCCTTACCACCGGACTGACGAACAAACTTGCCTTCGGCATCTTCGATCGTCTTGCGGATGGTTTCGCGGTAAGCCACCTGCGGCTTGCCCACGTTGGCTTCGACACCGAATTCGCGTTTCATGCGGTCCACGATGATTTCGAGGTGCAACTCGCCCATGCCGCCAATCAGGGTCTGACCCGACTCTTCATCGGTCTTGACACGGAATGACGGGTCTTCTTGGGCCAAGCGCTGCAGGGCAATGCCCATTTTTTCTTGGTCCACCTTGGTCTTGGGCTCGACGGCCTGAGTGATCACCGGTTCTGGAAATACCATGCGTTCAAGCATGATGATGGCCGACGGATCGCACAGGGTTTCGCCCGTGGTCACATCTTTCAGACCGACGCAGGCAGCAATGTCGCCCGCCACGATTTCGGCAACTTCTTCGCGCTTGTTGGCGTGCATTTGCACAATCCGGCCGATGCGCTCTTTCTTGCCGCGAATCGGGTTGTAAACCGTGTCACCCTTGTTGAGCACACCGGAATACACGCGCACAAACGTCAGCTGCCCCACAAACGGGTCGGTCATCAATTTGAACGCCAGGGCTGAGAATTTTTCCTTGTCGTCAGCTTTGCGGAAAACGGGCGCTTCGTCCTCATCCATGCCCTTAACTGGTGGAATATCGACCGGCGACGGCATGAATTCGATGATGGCATCAAGCATGCGCTGTACGCCTTTGTTCTTGAATGCCGTGCCACAGAACATGGGCTGGATTTCGCTGGCGATGGTGCGGGTGCGGATGCCAAGCTTGATTTCGTCTTCAGTCAAGGCGCCCTCTTCGAGGTACTTGTTCATCAGCTCTTCGTTGGCTTCAGCAGCGGCCTCGACCATTTTTTCGCGCCACTCCTTGGCTTGCGTCAGCAAATCAGCGGGAATTTCCTTGTATTCGAACTTCATGCCCTGGGAGGCTTCGTCCCAGATGATGGCGCGCATCTTGATCAAATCAACCACGCCAACAAAGTTTTCTTCGGCACCAATCGGGATCACGATCGGCACAGGGTTACCCTTCAGACGCAACTTCATCTGGTCAACAACCTTGAAAAAGTTGGCGCCGGTGCGGTCCATCTTGTTGACAAAGGCCAGGCGCGGCACCTTGTATTTGTTGGCCTGACGCCAAACAGTTTCCGACTGCGGCTGCACGCCACCCACGGCGCAATACACCATGCAGGCACCATCGAGCACGCGCATCGAGCGCTCCACTTCGATCGTAAAGTCAACGTGGCCGGGGGTGTCGATGATGTTGATGCGGTGCTCAGCAAAATTGGTCTCCATACCCTTCCAGAAGCAAGTCGTGGCCGCCGAGGTGATGGTGATCCCACGCTCTTGCTCCTGCTCCATCCAGTCCATGGTGGCGGCGCCATCATGCACTTCACCAATTTTGTGGTTCACACCGGTGTAGAACAAAATACGTTCGGTGGTCGTGGTTTTGCCAGCGTCAATATGGGCTGAAATGCCGATGTTGCGGTAGCGCTCAATGGGAGTATGGCGAGCCATGGTGGATCCTTAGGTGATCTGTATCTGTTTAGACAAAAGGCCACCCTCATGGCGGCCTGGATGCACAGCTTTCGGACGACCCGAAAGCCACGCCAGTGGTTTAGAAGCGGAAGTGCGAGAACGCCTTGTTGGCTTCGGCCATGCGGTGAACTTCGTCACGCTTTTTCATGGCGCCGCCACGGCCTTCGGTGGCTTCCATCAACTCGTTGGCTAGTCGCAGGGCCATGGATTTTTCACCACGCTTGCGGGCGGCTTCCTTGATCCAGCGCATGGACAAGGCCAATCGACGCACCGGGCGCACTTCAACAGGCACTTGGTAGTTGGCACCACCGACACGGCGCGACTTCACTTCAACCAGCGGCTTGACGTTGTTGATGGCCATGGTAAAAGCTTCAACCGGGTCTTTGCCGGGGTTTCGCTTTTCGATTTGCTCAAGCGCGCCATAAATGATGCGCTCGGCGACAGCTTTTTTGCCGCCTTCCATGATCACGTTCATGAATTTTGACAGCTCGACATTGCCGAATTTAGGATCCGGCAGGATTTCACGTTTAGGGACTTCGCGACGACGTGGCATTTTTTCACCTCTATTGCTTCAGCTGGCATCTTTTGACGGACACCTTGAGAGTTAACAAATAAGACTCTCACTTACTCGACCCGAACATTGGGTCACTACGTTCGTTCTCTGCGCCACGCAGCAAACAAACACCTTTTAATTCAACGAACCAGTGGCTTATTTGACCTTGGGACGCTTGGCACCGTATTTGGAGCGCGACTGCTTGCGATCTTTCACGCCTTGCAAGTCAAGCGAACCACGCACGATGTGGTAACGCACACCAGGCAAGTCCTTGACACGACCGCCACGAACCAGCACCACGCTGTGTTCTTGCAGGTTGTGGCCTTCGCCGCCAATGTAAGAGATCACCTCAAAGCCGTTGGTCAAGCGGACCTTGGCCACTTTACGCAAAGCCGAGTTGGGCTTTTTGGGCGTGGTGGTGTAAACGCGGGTGCAAACACCACGGCGCTGGGGGGAATTTTCCATCGCCGGGCTCTTGGACTTGACGGTTTCGACCGAACGCCCCTGACGGATTAACTGATTGATGGTTGGCATTGAGCCTCCTAAAAAACTAAACGTCCCTAAACGTTTGAAAGCAAGTTATTAACAAAAACGTGAAACCCTTCGGAAATTCCGAAAAGCCTGCAACTATATCAGGTCAAGGCGCTGGTTGCAAATTTTTCATTTGATCCACAGGCGCAAAGCGTCCCAGGCACGCCCCAGCACACCGGCCTCTTCTACCGCTTCAAGCACCTGTAGCGGCACCTCGGCCACCGCCTCGCCTGCGCTGCTGATTTTGAGCAGCCCAAGCTGTTGGCCCTTGCTAAATGGCGCCACCAATGGCTCCGGTCGGACCACCTGGGTGCTGAGTTTGGCGCCCATGCCGGCGGGCACGGCGACCACAATGGCGCGGGTCTGGCCAAGTGCCACGGTTGGCGCCTTGCCCTTCCACACAGCGGGCGTCACCACAGCCTGGTTGGCATCGAACAGCTTGACCGCCTCGAACGCGGTATAGCCCCAGTTCAATAATTTTTGCGCTTCGTTGGCGCGCGCATTTTCACTGGTGGCGCCCAACACGATCGACAGCAAGCGCCGGCTACCCAAGGCCTCGGGTGAACCGACAGCAGCGCCTGGCTGGCCCAGCCCGGGCACATCGCGTCGTGCGGTCGCAATCAGGCAATAGCCAGCGGCCTTGGTGTGCCCGGTTTTCAGACCATCGACCGTCGGATCACGAAAAAGCAACAGGTTGCGATTGGTGTCGTTGGCCGCTGGCGTGCCCTCGTAACGGTACTTTTTGATGGCGTAATAGCCCACATAATCCGGAAAATCTCGCAGCAGGCGGGTTGCCAAGATGCTCAGGTCGCGCGCAGTCGTGGTGTGACCCGGTTCCGTCAAACCTTCCGGATTTTTATAGCCGGTCGCTTTCATGCCCAGGGCCTTGGCCTGTTCATTCATCAGTTGCACAAAACGCTCGACCGTGCCGCCCACACCCTCAGCCAACGCCACGGTGGCGTCGTTGCCGCTTTGCACAATCATGCCTTTGAGCAAATCTTCAACCGGCACCTTCATCTTGGGATCGATGAACATGCGTGAGCCCGGCATTTTCCAGGCGAGATCGCTCACCGGCAGGGTCTGCGCGAGGTCGAGTTTTTTGCTACGCAGCGCATCGAACACCAGATAGGCGGTCATCAGTTTAGTGAGTGAGGCGGGCTCCATTGGCGAGTCGATGTCTTTCTGTGCCAATACTTGATCGGCGGTGACATCCAGCAACAAATAGGAGCGCGCCGCTATTTCGGGTGACTGCGGGGTTTGCGCGGCGACTGACACGCAAACTGCCGCCAGCAAGGATATAAGTAGTTTTTTCATGGAACTGTCTAGCGGCCTAGGTCTGCGGGTGTCAGCAGTCGCTGCACCACTTGGCCGTTTTTGAGGTGCGACTCGACGATTTCATCAATGTCGCTGGCATCTACGTAGCTGTACCACACGCCCTCCGGATAAACCACGGCCACGGGGCCGGCTGCGCAGCGGTCCAGGCAACCCGCCTTGTTGACGCGCACTTGCCCCGGCCCGGCCAGTCCGGCCGCCTTGACCTGCACTTTGCAGCGCTCAAACGCTGCTTGTGCGTCATGCTGGGCACAGCAGGCCTCGCCATTGCTGCGCTCATTCAAGCAAAAGAAAATATGCCGCTGGTAATAGCCAGCAGCCGGCGCTGTCGCGCTGTCGGGCTGAACAGCAGAATTGAGAGAAATTGGATGTGTCATGGTTGTGATTTTAGTTTTTTGAATCCTGGCGCCATAACAGGCTCAGCACATAAACCAAAGTTGCAAAAGGCCAAAGCCAGCCCAGCCACTGCGCCAAACCATGGAACCGGATGAAACGCCCCTGCTCCCACAAGAACAGGGTTTGTTCAAAATAGGGACTCACCGACGCCTGGTTGATCAGGCTCAGGCTGACACCTAACGCCAACAATGCCAGGGCGGCGCTGGCCCGGCTTGGCACCCGGACCAGCGCCAAAGCCAGCACCAGGGCACCGCCAAACGCCGCTTTGACCGACCCGTTAAACCAGACCCAGGCGTGCTCTGGTCCCACGCTCAGGGCCGCGCTCAGCGCGGTCGCCAGCACGCCAAACAAGCCGACCCAGGCCAAAAACCAAAGGCGTTTACCGGCCTGGCGAATGATGCAAAAACCAAGCAGGCACGGGATCAGCAACCCCAACAGCACGCACAACCACTCCGCCGAGGGCAGCAAGGGCTGCAACTCGGTCTGGCGAAGCGGTAACCATTCCAGAAAAGGGGTATCGCGCAACAGATCGACGACCCGGGCTTCGAGCCGCTCGGCCACCTGCCCCAAGCCCAGAGGAACGGCAGCAGGAAACAACAAAGCCAGCGGCCACAGGGCCAGCAGTACCAGGCCCCCACGCGCATCATCAACAAACCAGTCAGCCCTGAAACGACTCCAGCGCTGCAAGATTCCCAGTTTTTCCAGGCTCCAGGCACTCAAAGCGCCCAAGGCGCCGCCCGCCATGTTGAGCATCAGATCAAGATTGGACGGCACCCGGTTGGGCAGATACACCTGCAACGACTCCATCAGTAGCGACAACCCCGACGCCATCATGACGGCCAGTCGCAAGGCGTAGCGGGGCCGCCCCGTGCGCAGCGAGCTCAACACCAGAAAAAACCCCAGCGGCATGTAGCCCACAAGATTGGTCACCACATCAAACGCTGTCCAGTACTTTGGCAGTGGCGCGCTCAGGAAAAACCAGGGCATGACGCCCTGGTCGCGCCAATTGTCAAACGGAAAAAGGCTGGCGTAAACAATCAGGCCGGCATACACCAGCGCCAGAGGCCATGCCGAAGTCTTGTGCATCGACATCCTTTGTCATAAAGGTTTCAACCGGACCAGCCGTGCGCCAGAGCGGTTTTGCGTCATTGCAAAAAAAACCCCAGCACGAGGGCTGGGGTGGTAAGCCTATTTGCTGTCACACATCAAGGCCCCGCTCAGGGAGGAAAAGCGGGGAGCAGTTACCTGCTCAGTGAGTAATTTACCAAAAAAAAATCACTTTTTCAAGCCAATGGCAAAAAAAATGTCGTTACGATGACAAAAACTTTTTATGGATCGATTTAAATATGAACCACTACGCCTCTTTCCCCCAAGGCCGGCCCCGCCGCCTGCGCCGAGACAGTTTTACCCGCAACCTGGTGCGAGAGCACGCCCTCTCGGCCCATGACTTCATTTATCCCGTGTTTGTCGTCGATGGCCAGCAACAGCGCCAAGTGGTGTCGTCGATGCCGGGCGTGGAGCGCCTGAGCCTTGACTTGCTGTTGCCTGTGGCAGAAGACTGCGTCAAACTGGGCATCCCGTTCATGGCGCTGTTCCCGGTGATCGAGCAGCACCTCAAAACGCCTGACGGTCGCGAGGCATTCAACCCCGACGGTCTGGTGCCGCGCGTCGTGCGGGCGCTTAAAAAGGAATTTCCGGATTTAGGCGTGATGACCGACGTGGCGCTGGACCCGTTCACCAGCCACGGTCAGGACGGCCTGCCCAGCCCCGACCCAGCCGAGGACGGTTACATCATGAACGACGAAACCGTTGAAGTGCTGGTCAAACAGGCGCTGTCGCATGCCGCCGCTGGCGTTGACATGGTGGCGCCCAGCGACATGATGGACGGCCGCATCGGCGCCATTCGCCACGCGCTGGAGGCCAACCACTTCATTCACACCCGCATCATGGCTTACAGCGCCAAGTACGCCAGCGCCTTTTACGGACCGTTCCGCGAGGCCGTTGGCTCTGCTGCCAACCTGGGCAAAAGCAATAAAAAGGTCTATCAAATGGACCCCGGCAACAGTGATGAAGCGCTGCGCGAGGTCGCCATGGATATTGCCGAGGGCGCCGACATGGTCATGGTCAAGCCGGGTTTGCCTTACCTCGACGTGGTGCGCCGCGTCAAGGACACCTTTAAGGTGCCAACCTTTGCCTACCAGGTGTCGGGCGAATACGCCATGCTCAAGGCCGCCGCCCAAAACGGCTGGCTCGACCATGACGCGGTCATGATGGAAAGCCTGCTGGCTTTCAAACGCGCCGGGGCCGATGGCATCTTGACCTATTTCGCCCGCGACGCCGCCCGCTTGCTGCGTCCTTGAGCAAGCACCTTTGGCCAGCGCCCCTGTGCCATGCGCATCTTCACCATCCACGGCAGCCGCGTCGCTGAAATCTCTTCCGGCGAATACCCTGAAGCGCTGACCGGTCTGCAACTACCTGAGCTTGGTTATGTGTGGTTGTCGTGCACGCGCGCTGAGCTTGAGCGCCTGCAAATACCGATTCAGACGGCATTGCAAACCCTGTGCAAGCTGCAATTGCTGGACCTCCACCTGTCCGACCTGCTGAATCTGCAATTGCCCTCGCGCTTTGACTTCACCTCGCAATACGACCTGTTGGTGTTTCGTGGTCTGGTGGCAGGCGGCCCCGAAACAAGCGCAGCCAGCCAGCCCCTGAAACACTTGCCCCGCCGTGGTGGTCCACCCATCTTGCGGCGCATCGACACCAGCCCGGTCGGATTCGTAGTGTTTGACCGTGTCCTGCTGACGGTTCACCCCGCTGACTTCACGCTGCGCGATGCTTACGCCCTGCGCCTGTTGGCAGCCGGCGACAGCGGTGCGCAGGCCAGCCTGGCGCCGGGCGCCTCAGACAGCCGCTCCCTTGGCGCGCGCGGCATTCCCGCCAACCCCGCCGACCTGATGCTGCGCATCGTCAACCAGATGGTGGACGGCTTTCTGGCCCTGCGCCGTGACCTCAGCCAGCAGCTTGACCACTGGCAGGCCGAACTGCTCGACCCCAAAACCCGCTTCAGCAACTGGAACGCCCTGCTCAGCGCCCGCTTGTCCTTGCACCAGCTCGACGAGCTCTGCGAAGACCAGCGCGCCGCCATCCAGGACTGGATTGAAACCCTCAAAAGCTGGCCCGAGCACGACGAGCTGCTGAGCCGCCACCAGCGCGACCTACTGCAAGTGCGCAGCCGTGACGTGCTCGAGCACGTCGAACGCGTGCTGCACCACGTGCAGCGGCTGGAGCAAAACGCCGAAACCGCAGTGCAAATGCACTTCAATGCACAAAGCCACCGCACCAACGAGATCATGCGCACGCTCACCGTGCTGACCGCCATTTTTTTGCCGCTGAACCTGATCGCCGGTATTTTTGGCATGAACTTTGAGTTCATTCCGCTGCTGCACCGCAGCAATGGCTTCTGGTTGGCGATGATTTCAATGGCGCTGACGGCGGGTGGTCTGGGTCTGTATTTCTGGCGCAAACGCTTTCTGGAGCACTCGACGCGTTAAAGTTGAAGGCGACAAGCCCAAGGTTTCAATATCAAATAACATGCACAGCTTATTCATGAACGCGCAACAAGCTTTCATGTTCAATATTTGTGGAGGTATTTATGAAACGCTGGTTTTTGATTTTGATCACCGCCCTGACCCTGACAGGCTGTGGCTACAACGACTTTCAAAAGCTCGATGAGCAAACCAAATCGGCCTGGAGCGAGGTGCTGAACCAGTACCAGCGCCGCGCCGACTTGGTGCCAAACATTGTCGCTACGGTCAAGGGCGAGGCTGCCTTTGAGCAAGACACCTTGACCCAAGTGATTGAAGCGCGCTCCCGGGCAACGTCGATCCAGGTCACGCCCGAGACCCTCAACGACCCTGCCGCCTTCAGCAAGTTTCAGGCGGCGCAGGGCGAACTGGGCTCGGCGCTGAGTCGGCTCATGGTGGTCGTCGAGCAGTACCCAAACCTCAAGGCGAATCAAGCATTCAGCGACCTGCGGGTGCAGCTTGAAGGCACTGAGAACCGCATCACGGTGGCACGCAACAACTACATCAAGGCGGTGCAGGCGTACAACGTGCTGGCGCGCAGTTTCCCGAGTAACCTCACCGCCATGATGTTCAGCTACAGCCCAAAAGCGTCCTTCTCGGTGCAAGATGAAGCCGCGATCTCGGCGCCGCCGGTGGTCGATTTCGACAAAAAATGATCGCCTTGCTGCGGCACACACGCTCTGCACTGCCGGGTGTGCGTTGGTTCGGGGCGCTGTGGCTGTTGTGCTTATTGGCTTGGGGCGGGCTTGGCTTGGCGCAGTCGCAGCAAGCTGTACCCGCCCTGACTGCACACGTGGTGGACACTGCGGGCACCTTGTCAGGCGCCGAGCGCGAGGCGCTTGAGGCCCGGTTGACTGCGTTTGAACAGGCAAGCGGCGCGCAGGTGGTGGTGTTGCTGGTGCCAAGCACCCAGCCCGAGGACATCGCCAGCTATGCCTACCGGGTCGCCAGCACCTGGAAAATTGGCCGCAAGGACATTGGTGACGGCCTGCTACTGATCGTGGCGGCGCAAGACCGCAAGCTGCGCATCGAAGTGGCAAAAACGCTCGAAGGCGCCATTCCCGACCTGGCCGCCAAACGAATCATTGACCAAGCCATCACGCCGCGCTTCAAACAGGGCGACTACGCGGGCGGCATTGATGCCGGCGTGACGCGCATCATGGCGCTGATCAGCGGCGAGGCCTTGCCCGCGCCGACCGCGAGCGAGCAGCCCTCCGGTGGTTTTGACTGGATGCAATTGGGCATCTTCATGTTCATCGCGGTGCCGGTGATTGGCGCCGTCACCAAAGGCATTCTGGGCAACCGGCTCGGTGCCGTGGCCACCGGCGGCTTGGCTGGCGTCATTGCCATGGCGATCACCGCCAGCTTGCTGATTGCCGGCCTGGCAGGTGTGGCCGCCATGATTTTTACCTTGGTACAAAACCTACCTGGCAAGCGCGGTAGCGGTTGGCCAGGTGCTGGCGGCAACGCTGGCTGGGGCCATGGCGGCGGCTTTGGCGGCGGCGGTGGCAGTGGAGGTGGTTTTGGTGGCGGCGGCTTTGGTTCAGGGGGTGGCGGCGATTTTGGCGGCGGTGGCGCCTCGGGGGACTGGTGATGTGGACACGTTTGATCCGGATTCTGAAACATCGCTGGCAAAGCGATGGCGCAGCGCAGCGCGCGGTGCCGCCCGCGCTGCTGGACAAGCTGGCGGCACAAGTGGCGGCTAGCGAAGCCGGGCACAGCGGCGAAATACGCATATTTGTGGAGGCTGCTTTGCCGCTGAGCTACCTGTGGCAGCCTGCCCGCATGGCGCAGGTTACGCATGAACGGGCGCTGGCCATGTTCGGCAAGCTGCGGGTGTGGGACACCGCGCACAACAACGGCGTGCTCATTTACCTGCTGCTGGCCGAACATCGCATTGAAATTGTGGCTGACCGGGGCTTGAACGAGCGGGTTGCCCCAGACACCTGGCCGCACCTGGTGGCGAGCATGAGCGCAGCCTTCAAGGCCGGTGATTTTGAAGGCGGTCTGACCCAGGCAGTTAGGGAAGTGTCTGCGCTATTGCATCACCACTTTGCGTTGCAGCGCGGTCAAAGCAACCCCAACGAGCTTCCCGATACGCCGCTTTTGCGCTAACGGAACCAGGTCAGCTTTTAGCTTTTACTTGGCAGGCGCCGCGAGTGACTGCACTGAGACATCCACCCGGCGATTTCGGGCGCGACCTTCGGCGGTGGCGTTATCGGCCACCGGCTCGGTTTTACCCTTGCCAATCGCCCGCACGCGCTTGACATCCACGCCATGGCGCACCAGATAAGCCTTGACGGCCTCAGCCCGCGCCTCAGACAAACGCTGGTTGTAAGCCTCAGAGCCAACGCTATCGGTGTGCCCAGTGGCAATTACCATATCAAGCTGTGCGCCCTTGATTTGGGCCACCAATTCATCGAGCTTGGCCACACCACCCTCCTTGAGCGCCGACCTGTCAAAGTCAAACAGCGCATCGGCTGACAGGCTCACCTTGGTCGCAGCAGCGGGCGCCGCCGCAACCAACACAGCCGGAAGGGCAGCGCGGGCGCGCGGCGGCATCACGATCGAGGCCTTGATCTGTTCCACGGTATCAACGACGGACGCTTCAAGCGGACACAACTCGGCGGGGTCAATGCCAGCGCGGTCCTGGCCCGCATCCTGCGCGCTCGGCACATCGTCGCGCTTGACGCCCAATGCAGACAACAGTTGACCCATGCCGGCCAGCGTGCGTGCCTGAGCCGTGGCCTGGTTGTGGCGCGCGTTGATGTAGGCACGCGTGGCTTCGAAATACTCGTTTTGGCTGTCGAGCAAGTCAAGTAGCGTGCGCTGGCCAATGTCAAACTGCTGACGATAAGCCTCACGCGATTTCTCTGTCGCCAGCCGGTGCTGATCCATGTATTTCTGCTGCTCGCTCAGGCTGTGCACGTCGCTGTAGGCAATGGACAGGCTCTGGCGCACGTCGCGGCAGGCTTTTTCTTGCAAGTCACGCGCCTGCTCTCTCTGGTCCACCGCTTGGCGCTCGCGGGCCATGTCGGAGCCGCCCCGGTACAAGTTGTAATTGAGTACCAGTTCAATGCCGTTGATTTGCGTGTTACCACTGATGCCACCGCTGTTGTTGTCTCTATTCGCATAAGCGCGCAAGTCCAGCCGCGGATAGTAAGCCGCCTTGCTGGACGCGATGGCCGCCTTAAAAGCGCGCACGTTCTCGACTGCGGCGTTCAGGGTCGGGCTGCCCTGCAAGCCATCGCGCATCAGAGCCGTGGTGGACTCGGGCATCGTCCCAAGCTTGAACGGCTCCGGCAAAGCCGGCAGGCTGGCAGGCGGCTTTTCACCGACCACGCGCAGATAGCGCGCACTCACATCGTGCAGGTTGGTCAGCTCGGTGAGCAGGTTGGACTCGGCCAGAGCCAGGCGGCCGTTGGCCTGTTCGACGTCAACCCGGCGACCCACACCCGCGTTGGCGCGCTCTTCGACTTTCTCGGTGGTTTGTTTGTGCTCCACGTAATTTTGCGTGGCCGCATCCACCAGCTCGCGGTAACGCACCACATCGGCATAGGCCCGCACAGCCTCCTGTGCTGTCGTTTCAGAGATTTCAAGCAACTCGTAGTAGCGCGTCAGTTGAGCAAACCCAAGGCGTTTGGTCTCATTGGCCGTGAACATCCCGTCGAACAGCATTTGGTTGAGGGTGAGCCGCGCGGCACTGAAGTTGTAGCTGCCATAGTCGGTCAAGGGCGTATCGCGCTCCTCGCGGCCAGTGGAAGCGGTCAGGTCAAGCCGCGGGGAAAAACCGCCGCGCGCCACATCGCGCTCGTTGTTGGCCGCCTTGAACCCATTCCAGCGAGCCTGCACTTCAGGGTTGGTGGTGACCGCCTTGCGCACTGCCTGTACCATCGGGCCGGGAATTGTTTGCGCCTGGGCACCCAAGGCAAAAAGCGCCACAAGCATGAATTGTGAAACTTTTTTATCTTTAAAATTCATAGAAACTCGAAATCAATTTTGTAACCAACCGAAATATTTGTGTCCCAGCGCACACAAATGAAAATTTATTATCACTTGTTTTGGAGTTTTTCTAAATCCATTTACACATGACTGTCATTCCTGCACAACTCATTGGGACGTCTCGCCCTTGCGACTTGTGCAGAAACGCGGGACTTTCTTTTCTTGGATTGACGTTGCTCGTTGCGGCAACGTTTGCCGCCCCCGACCTGGATAAAACACAAGCCCTGGCGCAGCAGCGTTATGGCGCTCGCGCCGCAGAAACCGTGGCTGCCTGGCGCCAATTGATGGAAGAATCACGCGCCCTCACCGACCAGGACAAGCTCACCAAAGTCAACACGTTTTTTAATCGGCGCATGCTGTTTGTGGACGACATCATTGTGTGGCGGCAAAAAGACTACTGGGCCACACCGCTTGAATTCATCGGGCGCGGTGCCGGCGACTGTGAAGATTTCACCATTGCCAAATACATGACGCTGCAAATGCTGGGTATCGGCAACGAGCATCTGCGCCTGATCTATATTCGCGCCAAAAGTGGCTCGCGCGCCTCCTTTGCGCACATGGTGCTGGGCTATTACCCACAACCGACCGACGAACCGCTGATTTTGGACAACCTGATCAGCAGCGTGCGCCCGGCCTCCCAGCGCCCTGATCTGGTGCCAGTATTCAGCTTTAACAACGACGGTCTGTGGGTCGGGGGCGCCGCCACCTCTGCCGCCGACCCCACCGTGCGCCTGTCGCGCTGGCGCAACGTGCTGGAGCGCATGCGCCAAGACGGTCTTTGACGGTCACCTACTCAAATTACCAAGCGAGCCCACCATGTCACTCATCAAACAACTCTGGATTGCCATCATCCTGGTTCTGAGCATCGCCTTTGGCGGCAGCATGGTGGTCAGCGTGCTCTCTGCCAGGCACTACCTGGAGCAGCAATTGCAAGTCAAAAACATCGACAACGCCAACGCGCTGGCGCTGTCGCTGACGCAGCTGAAAAAAGACGAGGTCATGGTCGGGCTGCTAGTGGCGGCGCAGTTCGATGTCGGCCACTACCGTTTTATCCGTATCGTCTCGCCCACCGGCCAAACCTTGGTCGAGCGCGTGGCTGCCAACCTGAAACCAGCGGCGCCCGACTGGTTCGTCAAGCTCATCCCCATCCGTACCACGCCGGGGCAGGCGCTGATCCAGGACGGCTGGAGCCAGTACGGCACACTGACGCTGGCCAGCCACGACAGCTATGCCTACCAAAGTCTGTGGGACGGCACCCTGGAGCTGCTGCTCTGGTTTGTTTTCGGCGCCGCCATCACGGGTATGGTCGGCACCTTGCTGATGCGCAGCATCACCCGCCCGCTGGGCGAAGTGGTGGGGCAGGCACAGGCCATTGCCGAGCGCCGTTTTCTGACCATCACCGAGCCCCGCACGCCCGAGCTCAAAAGCGTGGCGCACGCCATGAACGTGATGGTCGACCGGCTCAAGGCCATGTTCAACGACGAGGCCGCGCGCCTTGAGACCTTGCGCAAAAAGGTCAACCATGATGCCGTCACCGGCCTGTCGAGTCGCGACTACTTTTTGTCGCACCTGCGCGAAGCCGTGCAGGGTGACCAGTTCGACTCCTTAGGCACGCTGGTGCTGGTGCGCTTGCCAGACCTCGACGACCTGAACGCCCACCTCGGACGGCAACAAACTGACGCGTTGCTCAAGGACGTGGCCCATGAGCTGGCGCAAAGCGGAGCCAACCGTATCGGCCAGCGCGCCGGCCGCATCAAGGGCGCCGAGTTCGCCATCGTCTGCCCCAGCCTGGCCAGCGCGACCGAGGCGGCCCATGACATCCATGAACGGCTCACACAAAATCTGCTGCCGAAATGGCGCGACCGGGTGCCCGACCTGTTCCACATCAGCGCCGTACGCTACCACCATGACCAGAACCTCAGCGAACTGCTGGCCCGCGCCGACGAAACGCTGGCCCAGGCTGCCAGCCTGGGGCCCAACAGCTGGCACGCGGTCGAAGACAGCACGGCCAAGGCGGCTCTGCCAGCAGAACAATGGCGCGCCCTGCTAACTGAAGCCGTGGCGGGCGGGCGGCTGGCGCTGAGCTTCTACCCGGTCATGTCTGGCGACGGCACCAACCCGATGCACCAGGAAGGCATGCTGCGCCTGAAGCTGGACGCGGCTGGCTCGCTCTTGTCGGCGGGCGACTTCATGCCCATGGCCGCCCAGCTCAACCTGACCGCGCCCATCGACCTCGGCGTGGTGAAATTGGCAATAGAGCACCTGCGCAGCACAGCGGGCGACATTGCCGTCAACCTGTCCGCAGCCACCGTGGCCAACTTCGGCTTCCGCCATGAACTCATCCAGTTGCTCAAAACCTACCCCGAGGTTTGCCAGCGACTGCTGATTGAGGTGCCCGAATACGGCGTGTTCAAACAGTTTGAAGCCTTCCGCGACCTGGCACACCAGCTCAAGCAGTTGGGCTGCCGCGTCGGCGTGGAGTACTTTGGCCAGAGCTTTGCCGAAAGCGGCAAGCTCGCCGACCTCGGGCTGGACTACATCAAGGTGCACCCCAGCTACATTCGCGACATTGCCAACAACGAGGGTAACCAGGAATTCCTCAAGGGCCTGTGCAAAGTGGCGCATGCCATCGGCATCACCGTGGTGGCGCAGGGCGTTGAGAACCAGGCCGACCTGCCACTGCTGGCCGCGCTCGGCTTTGACGGGGTGACGGGGCCGGGAGTCAAGTGATGCGGCTCGCCACACTGCTCTTGCTGTCAACCCTGCAGACCGGTGCCGCGCTGGCCCAGGCCAGCAGCCACTCGCCCACGCCGGCCGCTGTCATGGACGACGCGCCACCCGCACTGCGCACCCTGCTGCAGCAAGCCAGCGCACTCGAATCCGCACCCGACACCATCGGCACCGCCGACCACCTCTGGCAGGCCGCCGTGCTCTACTGCCAGGCCTCGCGCTGGGGCAGCGCTGAAGGCCAATACCGGCTTGGCATGCTGTACGCCTTTGGCCAGGGTGTTCCGGAAAACCGGGCCCATGCCGCCAGCCTGTTCTCGCTGGCCGCCTCCCTGGGTCACGCGCAAGCCAGCCAGATGCTTGACAGCATCGGCGTGACCTCGGCAGAGCTACCAGCCTGCGTCAATCAAGACCAGTCACCTGAAAAAGCGCCGTTGCAGCCGTACCACGGCGTGCCAGCCGACCTGCACCCCGGCAACGGCCAGTCCATCGATCAATACTTGCTGGCCCTGCCCGACCACAAACGCTGGCTGATTCCGCTGGCCACCACCATGAGCGCGTGGTATGCGCTCGACCCCAAACTGGTGCTGTCGGTGATCGCGGTGGAGTCCAATTTCAATACAGCCGCCCAGTCGCCCAAAGCGGCCATGGGCCTGATGCAGCTCATCCCCGACACCGCCGAGCGGTTTAACGTGCGCAACGCCTATGACGCCAGCCAAAACCTGCGCGGCGGCATGCGCTACCTGCGCTGGCTGCTGTCGTATTACCGCGGCAACATCGCCTATGCCGCAGCCGCGTACAACGCCGGCGAAGGCCGGGTGGATAGGTACAAGGGCGTGCCACCATTCCCCGAAACACGGGCTTACGTCAAACGGGTGCTGGGCCTGTACGGCAGTTCGCGCCATGCCTTTGATGAAAATTTGACCCTGGCGTCGCCTTGGCTGGCGGCTGGGGCACGGTGAGCCCGAGCCTCACGAAACGGAGGTAAGCCGTCGCATTGATGAAACTCCCGCCACTGCTTGACTCGAATTGCTTGCAATGCCACCCAGCGCGCCACATGTAAGTAAAATACATAAAAAATGCATCCTTAGCATCAACACATTTAATCTGGAGATGGCGCCATGCAAACCATTAGCGCGACCGACCTGGCCAGAAATACCCGGCAAATCCTGGACAAGGTTGCCAGCCGAGGGGAGACCGTGATCATCGAGCGTAATCACACCAAAATCGCTCAAATCATGCCACCACCGCAAACCATGACGGCGTCTCAGGCTCTTGCAGGGCTTACGTTCCCCTTGCTAACGCCGAATCAAGCAACAGCATGGCTCAAAGACAGCAAAGGCGACTTTGGCGATGGAGTGCGTGACCCATGGGCATAATTTTCGACAGCTGCATCTGGATGGGCCTTGCCGCCAACCAAGTTGACAGACAAGCGGTCATCGACGCGGCGGGAGACGCGCCAGTGTTTAGTTCCACAATCTCTTTGGGTGAACTGAATTTTGGGGTGCAGTCATGCACAGACCCAACCGAGCGCGCCATGCGGGCAGCCTACCTGCGGCAAGTGGAAACTCGCCCAGCACTGGGCGTGTCCAAACACACGGCTGCAGCTTTTGGCGTGCTGGCAGCTGCCGTTAAACTGGCCGGTCGGTCACCCCGGCCGCGTTACAACGACTTGTGGATAGCCGCGCAGGCTATCGAGCATGGGTATGTGCTTTTGACGCTCAACAGCAACGATTTTGCAGACCTGCCAGGCCTGCGATTGGCCACGCTCGAGCCCAAGGCGCAAAAATAGTGATACGCAGTATCTGCGCGCTACGCCAACCGCCACACACCCAACCAGCGGCCCTTGCCATCTGGAATGCGGTGCTGGGGTACTGGCAACAGAAATGGGGCGGCTGCTAAATCAACTGGCCGCCAGACGCCCGTGGCGGTATTTTGGTTTTGAGTGACTCCATCGTGCGTGGTGGCCAGCAGCCAGGTGGCGCCGCTTTTGGCAAACTGGCTCAACGCGGCAGCGATGTCGGCATTGCACAAATGCGACAACACATTGCGGCACAAAATGGCGTCAGCCTTGGGCATCGTGTCGCGGGCAATGTCCAGTGCCTTGAAAAAGTGACCAGGCCGGTGGCCCAGAATGCGACTGTTTTGCACAGCCAGGCGCTCAACAATATCGACGCCAAAATAAATTTCAAGCGAGGCAGACAAGTCTGCCAGCCAGTTCACATCGCCACAGCCTGCGTCCACCAGCGTGCGGATTTTCAGGCTTTCAAAAAGTGATGCCAGCCCCGCAAGCACAGCGCTGGCCGCCAGCCGGGTTGAGCCGGAGCCGCTTTGGGTTTCCCAGCTTTTCCAGGCGTTATCGTCAAAAATGCGGGTAAAAATGCGCTGGGTGGCCAGGCTGGCCGGTGCCGGGTGTGGCGCAAAGCGGCCACACTTTGCGGCAGGGCCAATGACCTGGCGGCGCAAATCGACATCGGCATAACGCTCATATTCAGCAAGCGTGCGCGCTGTGCCCAAGCCAAACTGCGCCAGGTTGGCAATTACCTTGGGGTCAGTGCACACCTCCATGCCCAGCAAATGCCTGACGCGCGACAACGAATCCTCATCACGGTGTTTCCAGTTGGAGTTGTCGGCCCAATGCGTGGGGCGCTCTGTATTTCGGCCGTAAAAATGGTAGACCACCACCTCGTTTGGCGAATGAACATCCCAGCCGTGCGTCCATAGCCGGGCCGCCATAGACACCTCCTCGCCTATGAAATACAGGTTGCCGTCATACGGCACCTCGTCAAACGCAGCCGCCGGGACAAATAGAAATCCGGCGCTGATGAACGGGTTGGGCTGCGGCTTGGCGGGCCGCAAGCTGTAGTCCTGCGCGCGCGCCAAAAACATCAGCACTCCGCGGTGGTTGAACGCCTTGGCGGTCAAAATGGCAAAAGAGGGCGCGCCCAAAATATCGGGCGGCGTGTAGGGAATGGGGTAGGTGCTGAGCACCGCGCGCGGCGAGCCGCACAGCGCCCACATGGCCAAGAGCTTGTCGTCCCAACCCGGCGCAAAGCGCATGTGGCTGTCAATTTGCAGCACAAATTCTTCAGCGCCCCGCAATTCGGTCAGGATGCGATGGCGCGCCCAGCAGGCGCCCATGCTCTCACACGGATGCACCTGAATGCCACGTACGTTATCCGAGGGGATACCGGCAGGCAACACCATACAGTCGTCGTCGTCGCCCGGCACAGCCTGCCAGAGCACGCCCGCAAATACCCGCTCAGGTTGTGCAGCCTTGGCAAACAGGTCGCGCAGGGTGGCAGGGGTTTCGGGGTCTCGGTAGCTGGCGATCGAGACAAAGATGCGGGTCATATGAGAAGACGCGTTGGTCTCATCGAGTTGGGTAGCGGCCAGTTAGCTCGCCAGCGTAAAGCCATTACCGGACCTCTACGGCGGCTCGCGCCACGTTTTTGATGAGCGCGTGACAGGGCAACGTTATGGCAGGATGCTGAAGCGGCAGGAATAAGTTAGACCGTCTTGCGGCGACGCGTGGCGACCAAGCCTGCCAAGCCAAGGCCTAAAAGCGCTAGTGAGGTTGGTTCTGGCACCGTTCGACTGTCGGTGACATCGAGTCGGACAAACAATCCAGTATTCATCTGACTAGCAACTACGTCACCGTAGATGCTGAAACTATAGTCACCGGCGCCTGTGAACCGGTAATCCAACTTTTGATATCTTGAGTCGCGCCAACCCTCTTCACCGTCTTGGTCACCAACAATCACATTTTCAACGCCTGCAAAGCCAGGTGAAGATGTCTGTGCAAGAAGTTCGGTGCCACTGTACAGCCGGAAGGAATCACCAACAATGTATTGGTCTGTCACCTTGAAAGAAGCAGTTTGGCCAGCAACCAGTGTAAAAGTCCATGGTGAGGCTGTCGTAGCACCCGCACCGCTAGGTAGCTCATCGTAAATCCAGCCTGCATTTGAGGTCACCGGGGTAGCGGTGGCTGGCAGCGAAAGGGCTGCCAGAACTGCCACTGCGATACATAATTTAAGACTGTGTTGGGACATAATTTTCTCCAGTATCAATGTTGAAAGAATCAACGGTAAACATAGTAACAAGTTTGGTTCCAGATGCACGCAACAAAATCAGACGTCAGTGTTGAGGTTGCCATTCGCCAACAACTTGTGAATGATGTCGGTATCAGCAGTTCCGCCCGCAAAAGTTTGCAAATCTGAATACTTCACGCTTTCCAGCACAATGGTTTGCGTCACGCCACCGCCGCCTGTCGCATGGACTTCAATCACCGTTTCACCATTGCTGTTGGCACTGAAGTCAAGATAGGCATCCAGGCTGGTACTGTTCGCATGCTCATCGGTCAGCAGGTCTTTCAGGTTCAAGGCATCGTTGTCTGTGGGTGAACCGTTGATGCCATTGATATGGAAGTCTTTGACCGTGTCAATGCCGGTTTCACCCAGCCGCCAGACAAAGGTATCAGACCCGCCGTTACCATACAAATCGTCATTTCCAGAGGCGGCGTGGACTCCGTCATTAGTGGTCCCATAGACGTCGTCATCGCCACTGGTTCCTTGAATTGAATAGGTTCTTGAATTCTTGGTGTTGACCGCCACCGAGAAATTCGCGCTTGCAAAATCCTGATCGGCATCGCTGCCCGTCAGTGAAAAATCAAGTTTGTAATTTAGCGGATAGGTTGGCACCGTGTAGCTCAGAGCGACGCCATCGATCTTGAAGGAAACCGTCGAATCGAACGGTGTGAGTTCGACCCAGTCCACCGTCTTGCTCGCGTCAAAAGTGATTTGCACCAACTGATCAGCGCCAATTGCCTGATGTGACAAGACGTCATCACCATTGGTGTAGTGAACGTTGACGTTAGCGGAGTCGGTCGCCTTGAAACCGCCCGTGGAAGCAACATGAACATCCAGGCTTGCAAGCGATGCGTTCGGGTTGATTTGCTGCACATCAAATCTCAACACATCGCTCTTGTTGCCTTGCATGACATTGTCACCAACACCCAACTCGGTTGACGAAATAGTCAGCGTGTCTTTTGGGTGAGCAGCACTAGAGCCGGTCAACACCAGACTGAAGACACCACCAAAATGTGTGCTGTCGATCGTGTGACTTGCGAGATTGCTGCCACCTGAAATTCCCGCCAAAACGCTGGCAACATTGGTCGTGGTTACTGGAGCTGGATTCACCAGATTGAAGTCATATGTTCCATCGCTGTGTACGGCCACCGTAAAGAAGGTAGCGCTGGAGCCATCCACTCCCGCATAAACCCGCGTGGTTGCGTTTGACGCGCCAGAGTCGTATTGCAGCGTATAGCCACTGCCCGGATTTATCCATTGCAGTGCGGCCGAATCAAAACTGCTCGCAAAGGGCTGGCTGTCGGCCCCGACGTTGAACTCATAGTGGCCTGTATAGGTATTGGCAACGTTGGCAATGCCCAAGCTGTTCGCCGTGATGGTGGGCAGATCATCCACGATATCGATGGTGACTGTTGCATTAGTTGAAGTCGGACCACTGTCAGTGACCGTAATCCTGAAGCTGTTTGTCTCAACCGATGCGGGAATGTCCTGTGTGCGAGTAGCCAATGTGAATTGATATCCAAATTGCCCTTTGCCATCCACAATGCCGTAGCTGTTCAGAACTACCGCTCCATTGGCCGTCGTGAAACTCGAGCCCACCAGAGCAGCCAACCCGCCGGCACCTACTGACAGCGTCGTATCGGTCCCGCCGGTATTGTCGAATTTGATAGCCTTGATATCACTCAATCCGTCTGCATCGCCTACCGTGAAAGTACCTTCCGCAACCTTGGTCGTGAGACTCGGTGACGAGCCTGTGGCCAGGCCAGACTCGTAAACCGAGTCATTAGCGCCACTCACACCGTCATCGGTTGCAATAGACGGTGGTTCATTGACGTTGTTCAACGCAATGTTGACCGTGGCCGTGTCGGTGCCGCCTTCCAGGTCGTCCACCTTCACCGTCAGGTTGTAGTTGCCCAGATCGGTATCGTCGATGGTCTGGGTCAGCGTGATCGCGCCCGTAGCCGCATCAATCGCAAACAAGCCAGCTGCGTTGCCCGCCGTGATGCTGTAGACCTTGTTGGCGTCAGCGTCCGCGTCGCTCGCGACGACCGTGCCCACCAGCTTGCCTGTGGTGTCGTTTTCGTTGGCGCTGAAGCTGTAGACGTCAGCGTTGGCCGGCGTGCTCGTCGTGTCGCTGCCCGAGACAAATTCAGGCGCCGTGTTGTTCACCGTCCAGGTGAAGCTGGCCGGCGAAATGGTGTTCTCGGTGCCGTCATTGGCCGTCACCTCCACGGTGTAGGCCTGGGTGTTGTTGTCGTCGTTCGTCGCATCCGATGCGTTCGACGTGATCGTGCCGCTGATCACGCCCGTGTTCGGGTCGATCGTCAGGCCGGGTGGCAGACCTGTGGCGCTGTAGGTCAGCGTGTCGTTTTCAGGATCACTGAAGGCGCCCGCCGTAGCCACTGAAATACCCGTGTCCGAGTCCAGGTTGGTCTGGGCAGGCAGTTCCCCTGCCACCGGCGGGTCGTTGACGTTGCTGAGCGCAATGTTGACCGTGGCCGTGTCGGTGCCGCCTTCCAGGTCGTCCACCTTCACCGTCAGGTTGTAGTTGCCCAGATCGGTATCGTCGATGGTCTGGGTCAGCGTGATCGCGCCCGTAGCCGCATCAATCGCAAACAAGCCAGCTGCGTTGCCCGCCGTGATGCTGTAGACCTTGTTGGCGTCAGCGTCCGCGTCGCTCGCGACGACCGTGCCCACCAGCTTGCCTGTGGTGTCGTTTTCGTTGGCGCTGAAGCTGTAGACGTCAGCGTTGGCCGGCGTGCTCGTCGTGTCGCTGCCCGAGACAAATTCAGGCGCCGTGTTGTTCACCGTCCAGGTGAAGCTGGCCGGCGAAATGGTGTTCTCGGTGCCGTCATTGGCCGTCACCTCCACGGTGTAGGCCTGGGTGTTGTTGTCGTCGTTCGTCGCATCCGATGCGTTCGACGTGATCGTGCCGCTGATCACGCCCGTGTTCGGGTCGATCGTCAGGCCGGGTGGCAGACCTGTGGCGCTGTAGGTCAGCGTGTCGTTTTCAGGATCACTGAAGGCGCCCGCCGTAGCCACTGAAATACCCGTGTCCGAGTCCAGGTTGGTCTGGGCAGGCAGTTCCCCTGCCACCGGCGGGTCGATGATGGTGCCTGTGGCCACCGGGGTGGTTACCGCAAGCGCTGTACCGTTGCTGGTGGCGCTGGTGATGGTGGCAACCACCGTTTCGCTTCCTTCCAGGAAGTTGTCTGCGGTGGGATCAACGGTAAAGGTGCCGGTGGTGGCTCCTGCTGCGATGATCAAGGTGCCAGTGGCAGTGGTGGTGTAGTCGGTGCCGTCTGTAGCTGTGCCGCTGAGGTTGTAGGTAACGGTGGTGTCAGCGGTTGTGGCGCTGCTGAGTGTGACGGTGTAGGTGAGCACGCCAGATGCGTCTTCGTTCATCGTACCGGGGTCTACTGCAATTGACACTGTTGGAATGATGATGGGCGGTTGCGTTACGTCGTTGTCGACAATGGTTGTGCTGACACTACCAGCTGTCTCGCTGATTTGCAGGTCTTCAAAATTGCCGCCGGTGGCGCTGTTGATTTGAATGTTGAAAACTTCAGGACCTTCTACCAGCGCGTCGTTGATGGTCGGAATAGTAAAGTTGGCGCTTGTAGTGCCTGCCGGAATGGTGACCGAGATGACGCCGGTGTAGTCGCTGCCATCTACCGCCACGCCCGTGTAGGTCAGATTGACCACAACATCGGTTTGGCCAGGGGCGCTCAGGGTGACGGTGTAAGTAGCACTGTTGCCTTCTTCTACAGTGGCAGCGCCAGCAATACCGACCGTAACCACATCGGGGGTGTCGTTGACCACTGTGACAACGCCGGAATCGTTGACCGTGATGCGGGTGAAGTCGCCTCCCTGCACTGTGTCTACCGTGGTTTGGATGGTCTCGCCGTCTTTGTATACGTCGTCGCCCTGCACGGGCACCAGCACCGAGCCGGTGGTTGAACCCGCGGGGATGACGATGACCGCACCGTTGCTCAGGGTAACGGTCATATCCGAAGTGGTCGGTTCACCCAGGGTGACGGTGTAGGCAATGCCGGGGCTGCCTTCAAACACATCTGGGTCGGCGGTGAGTGTGAGGGTTGAGGTGATCGAGATGTCTGCCTCAGGGTCCAAACTTACCAGCCCTGGCTCTGGCTCAAAGCCGTAGTCGTAAGCCAGCGGCTCCACCCCTTCAACAATGCGCAGCAACTGCACAAAGCTCAGGCCGCCATCGCTACCACCACCGCCTCCCAAACCAGCCGCCGTGGCTTCCAGTTCGGTGCTCAGGTCGGTGCCGCGCTCCAGGGCTTGCAAAACGGTCTCAGCCGTGGCGCCGGGGGTGGTGACGGCGCTGTCTTGGGCGGTGGGGCGCTGGTCTGATTCGGTCACGTTGTCGTCCAGGCGCATGACCTGGCCCGGGGCCACGGCCAGCAGGCGGCCGTCTTCCATCAGGAGTTCGACTTGCACATCGCCCACGGTGCGGATGATTTCGCCTTTTTGCAGGACGTCGCCAGCCTTGAGCGCGCGGCTGACGCCTTGTTCGTTGACTGCGTAGGCAGTGCCTGTGCCGGTGATGGCTGCGACGGTTGCGATTTGGGCCATGATGATTTCCAGTGAGAGAAGCAAATAGAGCGGGTGCGCTCAATGTTTGAATTTGTATGGACTGGAGATTAATGCGCGCCGAGCGCTCTGGCTATTGGACTTAAGTACAAATTTGCAGCGCATGCATCGGGTAGCCGACGGGCGGTGCACCCTTCACAGAGCCCAGTCGTATTCGATCGTGATGGGCGCGTGGTCTGAAAACTTATCGGCTTTGTAGATCGAAACCGCCCTGGCGCCAGCGGCCAGCCCCTGGGTCGCCAGGTGATAGTCAAGACGCCAGCCGACGTTCTTGGCGTAGGCCTGGCCCCGGTTGCTCCACCAGGTGTAGGCCTCGTCGGTGGCACTGGGGTGCAGGCGGCGATAGACATCGACCAGGCCGCCATCGCTGAGCAACTTGGTCATCCAGGCCCGCTCTTCGGGTAGGAAGCCCGAGTTTTTCTGATTGCTTTTCCAGTTTTTCAGGTCGATTGCATGGTGCGCGATGTTGACGTCGCCGCACAGGACAAATTCGCGCTCGGCTTTCAGCCGCTGCAAATGCGGGTAGATTGCCGCCAGAAACCTGAACTTGACTTGCTGCCGCGCCTCGCCCGACGAGCCGCTGGGAAAATAGCAGCTGATGATGGAACGCTTGGTGCCGGCGCTGTCAAAGCGCAACTCCACATAGCGCCCCTCGGCATCGAACTCGGGCTCGCACAAGCCGGTGATGACGTCGCTGGGCTCTTGGCGGCTGTAGATGCCAACGCCCGAATAGCCTTTTTTCTCGGCAAAATGAAAGTACCCGCGCAGGTCACCCAGTTGGTCAAAGCGCGCTGCCACGTCGCCAGCTTGGGCCTTGATTTCCTGCACGCAAATACAATCGGACGCCGTCTGGTTTACCCACGCCTGCAGGCCTTTGCTACTGGCCGAGCGGATACCATTGAGGTTGAGGCTGGTTAATTTGAACAAGGACTTTTCCATGACTGAGCGTAATGATCCCCAAGCTGCTCCGACCCCAGGCCAGGATGCGCTGGCGCTGGACTTCGTGCAGTTTGCGGTGGATTGCGGGGTGCTGCGCTTTGGTGAATTCAAGACCAAGGCGGGGCGGCTAAGCCCTTATTTTTTCAACGCCGGTTTGTTCGACGATGGTGCCAAACTGGGCCGACTGGCGCAATTTTATGCGCAGCGTCTGCTTGGCAGCGGCCTCCAGTTCGACATGATTTTTGGCCCGGCCTACAAGGGCATTCCGCTGGGTGCGGCGCTCGCGGTGGAACTGGCCCGCCTGGGTCGCAACGTGCCTTTTGCCTACAACCGCAAGGAAGCCAAGGACCATGGCGAAGGTGGCAGCCTGGTGGGGGCGCCATTGCAGGGCCGCATTTTGATTGTCGATGATGTGATGTCGGCGGGCACGGCGGTGCGCGAATCCATCGCCCTGATCGAGGCCGCCGGTGCCCGGGCGCACGCGGTGGTCATCGCCTTGGACCGGCAGGAAATGGCCACTGAAAATGGTGCGGATGTGAACCACAGCGCGGTGCAATATGTGCAACAGGTCTTGGGCCTGCAGGTCTGCGCCATTGCCCGGCTTGACGACTTGCTGCACTACCTGGCGCAGCACCCCGTTCCCGGGCTGGCCGACGCCCACCAGCGCGTGCAGACCTACCGCGCGCGCTACGGCGTCAGCGAGGCCGTGGCATGCCCGTGACCCCACGCACAGCGCGCATCGTCTGGCTTCGCGGTGCCTGTGCTGGCGTTATGCTGGCGGCGTTTGGCACCGCGCTATGGGCCCAATCAGCGACTACCGGCCAGATTTACACCTGCGTGGATGCCAAAGGGCGCAAGCTCACCTCTGACCGGCCCATCGTGCAATGTCTTGATCGCGAGCAGACCATTCTCAACCCGAGCGGTACCGTCAAAGCCAAGCTGGGCCCCGTGCTGACCGCTGTCGAACGCAGCCAGGTCGAGGCAGCCAGAAGGGCTGAGCTGAAGCAACTCGCCCACAAGGAAGAAGAGAAGAGCCTGAACCGTTCCCTGCTGATCCGTTACCCCAATCAAGCAGCACACCAAAGAGATCAGGACGAGGCGGTGGCCCAGCTCATGCTCGTCAAGCACGCGGCGGCAGCGCGTGTGACTGTGCTGCGGGCTGAGGGCGCCAAACTAGACCAGGAAATGGCTTTTTACACCAAAGACCCCAGCAAAGCGCCACCCAAGTTGCTGCGGCAGGTCAGGGAACTGACGCAAACCCTGGCAGCGCAAGAGCGTTTTCTGGCCGATCAGGACAGCGAGATCGAGCGGGTAAATACGCGCTTCGTGCAAGAGCGCAAACGCTTGATGCCACTCTGGCAGGCCAAGCAGGTCAGCGCAACGCCAGCCACTGCACGCTGAGGCCGTCAAGCTCTGCGCCGGCTATTACAGCGGGAAGCCCGGATGCAGCGAAGCGTAATCCGGGAGAGTTCAGCCGTCACCCCAACTTTTGCAGCAACAAGGCATTGACCTGTTGCGGGTTCGCCTTGCCCTGGCTGCCTTTCATGATTTGCCCCACCAACGCGTTAAGCGCCTTGGCATTGCCCGCGCGGTATTGCGCCACGTTTTTCGGGTTGGCGGCCAGCACGGCATCGACAATTTTTTCTAGCGCGCCGGTGTCGTTCATCTGCTTGAGGCCTTTGGCCTCGATGATGGCATCGACCGTGTCTTGCGGCTCAGACCACAGCGCATCGAGCACCTGGCGTGCTGCATTATTAGAAATGGTGCCATCCTGGATGCGGCCCACCAGCTGCGCCAGTTGCGCTGGCGTGATCGGGCAGGCGCTGATGTCAGCTTCAGCCAGGTTGAGGCGGCGCGAAATCTCGCCCATGATCCAGTTGCCCACCAGTTTGGGTTGACCGCAGACCTGGACAGCGGCTTCAAAGTAGGCCGCCACCTCACGGCTTTGCGTGAGCGCGGTGGCATCGTAGTCAGACAAACCGTAATCGGTCACGAAGCGCTGCGCCATCACGCGCGGCAGCTCCGTCATCTCGCTGCGCACGCGCTCCACCCAGTCGCGGGCAATCACCAGCGGCGGCAGGTCGGGGTCGGGAAAATAGCGGTAATCGGCCGCGTCTTCCTTGGTGCGCATGGCGCGGGTTTCACCGGTGTCGGGGTTGAACAGCACGGTGGCCTGCTGAATGGCGCGGCCGTCTTCGATCTCCTCGATTTGCCAGCGAATCTCGTAGTCGATGGCCTGCTGCATGTTCTTGAAGCTGTTCAGGTTCTTGATCTCGCGGCGCGTGCCCAGTTCGGCACCGGGCTTGCGCACCGACACATTAGCGTCGCAGCGAAACGACCCTTCTTGCATGTTGCCGTCGCAAATGCCGATCCATGTGACGACCTTGTGCAACTCCTTGGCGTAGGCCACTGCCTCGGCACTTGAGCGCATGTCGGGCTCGGTGACGATCTCCAGCAGCGGCGTGCCGGCGCGGTTCAAGTCGATGCCGGTTTGGCCAATAAAGTCTTCATGCAGCGACTTGCCAGCATCTTCCTCCAGATGCGCGCGCACCAGGCGCACCGATTTTTTCTCGTCGCCGAGGTAAAACTCGACCGCGCCGCCCTGTACCACCGGAATCTCAAACTGGCTAATCTGGTAGCCCTTGGGCAGGTCGGGGTAGAAATAATTCTTGCGGGCAAACACGCTGCGCTCGGCAATGTGCGAGCCCACCGCCAGGCCGAATTCGATGGCGCGCTCCACCGCGCCCTTGTTCATCACCGGCAGCGTACCGGGCAGGGCCAGATCGACAGCGCAGGCCTGGGTGTTGGGCTCGGCGCCGAAAGCGGTCGGCGCGCGGCTGAAAATCTTGGATTGGGTAGAGAGCTGGGCGTGGGTCTCGAAGCCGATCACGACTTCGTAGCCTTCAATTAATTGCATCATATTTTTCAACTTCACTTTCAAAACGACAGCGAATTGCTTCCTCAATCGCGTCGAACCATGTCAGTCGCTCATGAATAGGATCAATGAGACTATTGATCTCTGCCTCGGTCAACTTCCTGTTCATGGTTTCCATGGCAACGGTTTGAACATCTTCTACAGTTAATGAATAAATAACAGTTTCAGGTTTCATCATAAAGATCATGGCCCAGTAAAAAATACATGCTCACGATGCCAAGCCAGTACAGATTGATGTGGATAGAGATTGTCATTCAGTGGCAACCTCATCTGAACGTCATTTGCTGAATAGATTCTGATGCAATCGGAGTCTTGCATCTTTCCAAAAAGGGATCCCAAAGAACTTATCTTAGGGGAAACTTTAATAACGAAATCGTCGTGTAATGACAGCCACCCGACATCAAAAGCCCAGTGATGGGTACGACACAATGTGATGCCATTCCAAATATCATCTCTTCCAAGTGAGCTGTGAGGAACAATGTGAGCGGCTTCAGCCTCCCAAAGAGAGTCATTTGGTGCATGAGGTTTCATCCCACAAAACGCACAACTGAAATCGTATGCCTGGAGCACAGCTTGACGAAATCCCCTCGCTCTAGTGGTTGACTCTTTGAGTTTTTTGATGATTTTCTTAGATGCGTCCACAGGATTGGATTTTTCAGGTCTGGAAGCTTCAATGATTTGTTTGGCGATTTTTTGAACTTCAAAAGATTTGGTAGAGAATTTTTCCTTTTGTGTTGACGGAATTTTCAGTAACTGAAGAGATTGATCAAAACCACTTTCCGTAAGCATCCACTCTCTTTTTCCGGTGATCTTCAATGTTTCGGTTGGTCGAGTAATCAGACCTACTTTTGCAAGGGAGTCAGCCGCACGAGAAAGCAACCGATGCCAAAGCTGCGATTTTTTCAACCTGTTTTCCTTGCGATAAATAGTTTCAAGCACAGCGGTACGCTGAGCTTGACTTAAATTGAATTCATCGGCAATTTCTTCAACAATATGTTCGCCAGCACCAAATTCCTCTATCACGCCCTCATGCCTGAATAACGCCTTGAGCAAAGCTTGCTCAACCTTCAAGCGCGCCGGCATTTCTAAAGTTTTAAGCATTGCCCCTTCGTAACTCATGTCTTAATCGCGCTCAAATTTCAATAGGCAAAACGAGTCCTGATTTTTTTAGCCTTTTTAACTGGCTTTTCATTGCAGCATCCAAATTTTGTTTTGTTTGACGGCGTCGTACATTGCGTCTGGAGCCAAATCCAGATCGCCGGGCCATGTCACAACGCCTTGTTCGATTCGAGCTTGTGCAAAGAAATCCGGATTTTTCAGAGGCTCAAAAACGCCTGTCAAATGTGAGGGGAAAAACCTGATTTCACCCTTGGTACCATCCAAAAATTCGACTTGCAAGGTCAATGCACCGGTCGCAATCACTGCGACAACAGGTGGCGCGCTGGGTTCTAAACCAGAGGCAAAATAATCTTGGGGTGCTGTTTCGATTCGCATAGTTGCCAATTTTCCATCAGTTCAACGCGGTGCATTGTGGCCCACTCAAGCACCAGTGCATGGGCGCGGCGAGGTAGAGTCCCTCGGATTAACTCAAGCGTTTCGATCATGTATTGGGCACGGTACTCACCATAGTCAACGTGAAAGTGCGGTGGCGGGTGATCATCCCAGTACATTTTCACCAAAATGCCATAGAACATGCAGATGGTCGGCACGTCAAATTCCCTGCGGCTTGGCGGTATGCCAGTCGGTGGCTTGCTGGAAGCGGTGCGCCACGTTGAGCAGGCGTGCCTCGGTGAGGTAGTTGCCAATCAGTTGCATGCCCACGGGCAGATGGCCGGCACCAAAACCGACCGGCAGGCTCATGCCGGGCAGGCCGGCCAGCGACGCCGGCAGCGTGAAAATGTCAGCCAGGTAGTCGCTCAAAGGGTCGCTGTGGCCGCCGAGCTTCCAGGCCACCGTGGGTGCCACCGGGCCGGCAATCACGTCGCAAACTTTGAATGCCTGCTGGAAATCGTCGGCAATCATGCGCCTGATTTTTTGCGCCTGCAGATAGTAAGCATCATAGTAGCCGTGCGAGAGCACATAGGTGCCGATCATGATGCGGCGCTTCACCTCGTCGCCAAAACCCTGCTCGCGGGTTTGCAGGTACATGTCGTTGAGGTCGGTATATTGCTTGGCCCGAAAACCGAACTTGACACCGTCAAAACGGCTCAGGTTGCTCGACGCTTCGGCCGGCGCAATGATGTAGTAGACCGGAATCGACAGCTCGGTGCGCGGCAGCGAGATGGGCACCAGCTTGGCGCCGAGCTGCTCAAATTCCTTCAAGGCCACATCGATGGCGGTGCGCACATCGGGAGCCAGGCCGTCACCAAAAAATTCGGCCGGAATGCCGATGCGCAGCCCGGCTAGGTCGGCGTTGAGGCTGCGCGTGAAGTCCTCGGCGGGCACGTCGAGCGAGGTCGAGTCGCGGTCCGGGTCGGGGCCGCACATGGCGCTCAACAAAAGCGCGCAGTCTTCAGCGCTGCGCGCCAGCGGCCCGGCCTGGTCGAGGCTGGAGGCAAAGGCCACCATGCCGTAGCGCGAGGCGCGCCCGTAGGTGGGCTTGATGCCAGTCACGCCGCAAAATGAAGCGGGTTGCCGAATGGATCCGCCGGTGTCGGTGCCGGTGGCGGCAGGTGTCAGGCGCGCGGCCACGGCGGCGGCGCTGCCACCGGACGAACCGCCGGAAACGCGGGTGTTGTCCCAGGGGTTTTTGACCGGGCCGAAAGCCGAGTTCTCGTTGGCTGAACCCATGGCAAATTCGTCGCAATTAAGCTTGCCCAGCGTCACCATGCCAGCACCTGCGGCAGCGCCCGGCACGCCAGCACCCAGCTTGGCGACCACGGTGGCATCAAACGGCGACTGGTAGCCCTGGAGCATTTTGGAACCCGCTGTGGTGGCGAAGTCGCGCGTGACAAAAATGTCCTTGTGCGCCAGCGGCACGCCAGTCAGCGGTCCGGCGCTGCCTGCTGCCAGACGCGCATCGGCTGCACGGGCCTGGGCCAGCGTGGCGTCGGGTTGCAGGTCGAGAAAAGCGCCGAATTCAGTGTGCGCTTTAGCGCGGGCTAAAAAGTGCTGGGCGGTTTCCAGCGCCGAGACCCTGCGTTCGCCCAAGAGCGTGGCCAGTTGGGCCACTGTCAGATCATGCAGATCAGAGGAAATTTGCGTCATGATGGGAAGCTTTTAATTTATTCGATGACCCGCGGCACCAAGAACAAGCCGTTCTCAATGGCTGGCGCATTGCGCTGGTTGGCTTCGCGCTGGTTGGCCTCGCTGGCGATGTCGTCGCGCAGGCGCAGCGCGACATCGCCCATGATTTCCACCGGATGCGCCAGCGGGACGATGCCGGCGGTGTCGACAGCGCGCATTTTTTCCACAATACCAAAAAAATCAGTAAGTTGCGCGCCCAGACGCGTGCGCTCGTCGGGGCTCAGGCCAAGGCGCGCCAAATGCGCCAGTCGGTCAATATCAGCAAGAGAAAGTGACATGGGTATTCAATCGAAACAGGGTGTAATTGAGGGCCAAAACTTGGCTTGTTAAAAAGTTATACACAGGCAATAGGGTATTATCCCCTCCTTGGGCAGGAGCGTGTGGCAGCACGACTTTGAGCCCGAAATTAACCCATTTTGAACCCGTTACCCGGCGATATGCGTGCCGAAGCGCCCCATGTGCCCCAAAGGACTTTACCCATGTTCGGATCTTTCCGTCAGTATTTCTCGACTGACCTCGCCATCGACCTTGGCACCGCCAACACCCTGATTTACGTGCGCGACAAAGGCATCGTGCTTGACGAGCCCTCGGTAGTCGCCATTCGCCACGAAGGCGGCCCGCAAGGCAAGAAAACCATTCAGGCCGTTGGCAAAGAGGCCAAGGCCATGCTGGGCAAAGTGCCTGGCAACATCGAGGCCATTCGCCCGATGAAAGACGGCGTGATTGCCGACTTTACCGTCACCGAGCAAATGCTCAAGCAATTCATCAAGATGGTGCACCCGCGCTCCATTTTTCGCCCCAGCCCGCGCATCATCATTTGCGTGCCCTGCGGCTCAACCCAGGTGGAACGCCGCGCCATTCGCGAAAGCGCTTTAGGCGCCGGTGCCAGCGACGTGTATTTGATTGAGGAACCCATGGCAGCGGCCATTGGCGCTGGCTTGCCGGTGTCGGAGGCACAGGGCTCGATGGTGGTCGATATTGGCGGCGGCACCACCGAAGTCGGCGTGATCTCGCTCGGCGGCATGGTCTACAAAGGCAGCGTGCGCGTGGGCGGCGACCGTTTTGATGAAGCCATCATCAACTACATCCGGCGCAACTACGGCATGCTGATTGGCGAGCCCACGGCAGAATCCATCAAGAAAAACATCGGCTCGGCTTTTCCGGGCAGCGAAGTGCGCGAGATGGAAGTCCGCGGGCGCAACCTGTCTGAGGGCGTGCCGCGCAGCTTCACCATTTCCAGCAACGAAATCCTCGAGGCCCTCACCGACCCGATCAACAACATCGTTTCGGCAGTCAAAAACGCGCTGGAACAAACCCCCCCCGAGCTTGGCGCCGACATTGCCGACCGCGGCATGATGCTGACCGGCGGCGGCGCCCTGCTGCGCGACCTGGACCGCCTGCTGGCCGAAGAGACCGGCCTGCCGGTGCTGGTGGCCGAAGACCCGCTGACCTGCGTGGTGCGTGGCTGCGGCATGGCGCTGGAGCAGATGGATCGGCTGGGCTCCATTTTTACCAGCGAATAAGCGGGCCACACAGCGATGCCACTCGGTACGCTGGACAGTACACCGCCGCCATTTTTCAGGCAGGGTCCGTCCGCCCTGTCCAAGCTGGTTTTTTTCAGTGCGCTGGCGCTTTTGTTGATGGTGGCCGATGTGCGCTTTCAGGTCACCCAGCCGCTGCGCGGTGTGATTGCCACCGCGCTTTATCCGGTGCAATGGCTGGTGCTGCGCCCCATCATCTGGGCGCAGGGCGGTAGCCAGTATTTTGAATCCCTGAACCTTTCCCAAGCCCGGGAGGCGGCAGCGCAATACCAGCTCGGTCTGCAGTCCCAGCGCGCCCAGCAAGTCGAGCAGCTCACGCTTGAGAACACCCGTCTGCGCGCCTTGCTGGCGCTGCGCGAGCGCCTCAACACGCCGGCCCTGGCGGCGCAGGTGCTGTACGACGCCGCTGACCCCTACACCCGCAAAGTCATTCTGGATAAGGGCGCCCTTGATGCCGTGGCGACAGGCGCACCCGTGCTTGACGAGTCAGGTGTGCTGGGCCAGGTCACGCGGGTCTATCCAACGGTCAGCGAAGTCACCCTGATCAACGATCCCAATCAGGCCATCCCTGTGCTCAACGCGCGCACTGGCGCCCGCGGGCTGGCGTTTGGCAGCGCCAGCTTGCGCAGCGGCACACTGGAATTGCGCTACCAGGACGCCAATGTTGATATGGCGGCGGGTGACCTGTTGACCACCAGCGGCATCGATGGCGTTTACCCGCCCGGCTTGCAAGTGGGGCACGTGCTGAAACTGGAAAACCGCTCCGACTCGGCGTTTGTCCGCATCACGGTCGCGCCGGTCGCCAATCTGGATGGCGGCCTGCATGTGTTGGTGCTCAAACCGCTGACCGACCAGCTTCCGGCCAGACCCGTCGAACAAGCCCAAGCCAAGCGTGGCAGCCGCGGAGGTCAGCCATGATCATGCCGCGCGGCCAGCAATTGCTGCTGCCTGCCAGTTCGCTCTTCATCTGGAGCAGCCTGCTGGGCGCTCTGGGCTTCAACATGCTGGTCAACATGGGTTTGTTCGGGCGCGCTGCCTGGTTGCCTGATGTGCTGGCGCTGGTGTTGGTGTTCTGGACCATCCATCAGCCGCAGCGGGTGGGCATGAGCGCGGCGTTTCTGTTAGGCCTGGCAATGGACGTGCACCAAAGCGCCGTGCTTGGCCAACACGCCCTGGCCTACGCCGTTTTGAGCTTCCTGGCCATCGCCATGCACCGCCGCCTGCTGTGGTTCAGCGTGCCCTCGCAAGCGGCGCAGGTGTTGCCGCTGTTTGTGGTGTCCCACGCGCTGACACTGCTGGTGCGCCTGCTGGCAGGCGACGATTTTCCGGGCTGGTCGCTGCTGCTGGCGCCGGCCCTGGAGGCGCTGCTGTGGCCGCTGGTCAGCGTGCTGCTGTTGCTGCCGCAAAAGCGCGCGCCCGATCCGGATGCCAACCGGCCCTTGTGAAGCAGTTGGCCTTGCCTCTGCGCTAAAGCTTGCATGAAAGTCATTCGCAACGTCCAACTCGAACTGGCCCGCTTTCGCCTGCGGGTGCTGGTGGCCAGCCTGCTGGTGTTGCTGTGCTTTGGCTTGCTGGTGGCGCGGCTTTTCTACCTGCAGGTGCAGCGCCATGACGACTTGCGTGCCCAGGCCGAAAACAACCGCACGGCGGTGGTGCCGATCGTGCCCAATCGCGGTCAAATCCTTGACCGCAACGGCATCGTGCTGGCCAGCAATTATTCGGCTTACACGTTAGAGATCACCCCGACCAAAGTCGCCAACCTGACGCAAACGCTTGACGAGTTGGCACAGCTCGTTGACATCACGCCGCGCGACCTGCGCCGCTTCAAAAAACTGCGCGAGGAGGGCAAAAGTTTCGAATCGATCCCGCTGCGCAGCCGCCTCAGCGACGAAGAAGTCGCCCGCTTTGCCGCGCAACGCTACCGTTTTCCCGGCGTCGACATCAAGGCCCGCCTGTTTCGCAGTTACCCCTACGGCGAACTGGCCAGCCACGTGATCGGCTATATCGGGCGCATCAACACGGCAGAAAAAGAGCAGCTCGACGAGTCCGAAGAGACCGCCAACTACCGCGGCACCGATTACATTGGCAAGCTCGGCGTGGAGCAGAGTTTTGAGCGGCAGCTGCACGGCATCACCGGCGTGGATGCCATGGAAACCTCGGCCGGTGGCCACGCCATCAGGCGCCTGTCGAGCCAGCCCGCCACGCCCGGTAACAGCATCAAACTGTCGATCGACATCAAGCTGCAAAAACTCATCGAAGATATGTATGGCGAACGCCGCGGGGCGCTGGTGGCGCTTGACCCCAAGACCGGCGAAGTGCTGGCTTTTGTCAGCAAGCCCACCTTTGACCCCAATCTGTTTGTCGAAGGCATTGACCAGGAAAGCTGGCAGGGGCTCAACGAGTCGATCGACAAACCGCTGTTGAACCGGGCGCTGCGCGGCACCTACCCGCCCGGTTCCACCTACAAGCCGTTCATGGCGCTGGCGGCATTAACCACCGGCAAGCGCAGCGCCAACACGCTGATCAATGACCCCGGTTTTTTCATGTTTGGCGGCCGCCGCTTTGGCAGCCCCGAGAACGAGCGCGGCGGCATCATGGACATGCACCGCGCCATCGTCGAGTCGAGCAATGTTTACTTTTACACGCTGGCCAATGAGCTTGGCGTGGACACCATGCACGACTTCATGGCGCCGCTGGGCTTTGGCCAGCTCACTGGCATCGACATCCATGGTGAAGTGCGCGGCGTGCTGCCCAGCACGGACTGGAAGCGTAACTACTTCAAGCGCCCGGAGCAGCAGCGCTGGTTTGCGGGCGAGACCATCTCGCTGGGCATTGGCCAGGGCTACAACAGCTTCACCATGCTGCAACTTGCGCAAGCCACCGCCATCGTGGCCAACAATGGCATCAAACACCCGCCGCAGTTGGTGCTGGCAACACAGGCGCCAGGTAGCGAGGTCAGTGAGGCTATCGCGCCGCAAGCCGCCACTGATTTGGGATTCAAGCCCGAGCATGTGGATATCATTCGTCGCGCCATGGTCGGTGTGACGCAAGACGGCACTTCGCGCCGCGTGTTTGCCGACGCTGGCTACCTCAGTGGCGGTAAAACGGGCACGGCGCAGGCGGTGTCACTTGGCAAAAATGAAAGGTACAACGCCGCCCGCATGGCAGAGCGCCGCCGCGACCATGCGCTTTACATCGCCTATGCCCCCGCCGACGACCCCACCATTGCCATCGCGGCGATTGTCGAAAACGCCGGTTTCGGGTCGACCTCAGCCGCCCCGATCACGCGGCGCGCGTTCGATTACTGGCTGCTAGGCCTTTATCCCAACGACAAAGACATGGACTTGGTGCGCACAGGTCAGGCTTCAGTGCCCGTGGGCAAGCCGCTGCTGGCCGCCGAAGTGCCTTGGCCGCGCGATGCAGTGGCGGGGCAAGCGCTTGCGCCTGCGTCGGCCGCGTCGGCTCTGTGAAGCTTCAGCGCATAAACGCATCAAAGCTGGTTTTCAGGATCAGCGCGCTGACCACCAGCAAGAACACCATGCGCACAAAACCGGTGCCATGCTTGAGCGCCAGCCGGGTGCCCGCCAGGCTGCCGAGCACATTGGCCAGCGCCATGGCCAGCACAAAATGCCACCAGATGTGGCCTTTGGCAATGAACAGCGCCAGCGCCGACACGTTGGTGGCGGTGTTGACCAGCTTAGCCGCCGCCGAGGCGCTCAAAAAATCGTAGCCCAGCAGGCGCACAAACAAGAACACCAGAAAGCTGCCCGTGCCGGGGCCAAAAAAGCCGTCGTAAAAGCCGATCACGCCGCCAATGCCAGCGGCAATCCACTGTTCCTGCCAACCCGAAAACTTGGGCGCATGGGTACGGCCGAGTTCCTTTTTGGCCAGCGTGTAGAGCAGCACCAGCAGCAGCACAAAAGGCAACACCTTGCGCAAGAAGTCGGGTGAAATCACCGTCACCAGCCAGGCCCCGGCGAACGACGCCAGCAACCCCGCGCCCGCAGCAGGCAGCAGCGCGGCCCAGCGCATCTGCACCTTGCGGCTGTACTGCCAGGTGGCGATGCCCGTGCCCCACACCGAGGCGCCCTTATTGGTGCCGAACAACGTGGCTGGGTGGGCGTTGGGAAAGGTGGCAAACAGGGCCGGCACCAGTATCAACCCGCCACCGCCCACAATGGAATCGACAAAACCGGCAAACAACGAGGCGACAGACACAATGAACAATTCCATAGCGGCATTGTCACTAACTTCATGAATCAAGAGCGACGCCCTGAATGATGAAAGCGTACTGTCACGTTAAAAGGGCAAGCCCCATTAAAAAAGCACCGAGGTTACCGGTGCCTTTTCTTTCTAGTGTTGTTAGACCCTGACGGATCTTGTCTCCTGGGTCCTTCACCTTGCACAGCTTCGCTCTGCTCGGTGATGGTGCAACTGTATGCGCCAATCAAGTGCCTGGCTATCCGGAATTACCCTTGGCAGGCGCTGCTTTGGTGCATTGACAGGTCAAGCATGGCTCAGGCGCCTGCCGCAATCCAGCGCGCCGCTTTTTCGGCCAGCATCAGCGTAGGCGAATTGGTGTTGCCGCTGGTGATCACCGGCATGGCACCAGCATCGACCACGCGTAAACCGGCAATCAAGCCGCCCGGCCCACGCACCCGCAGGTGCGCGTCCAGCACCGCCAGCGGGTCGTCGTCGCGGCCCATTCTGGTGGTGCCGACCGGGTGAAAAATGGTGGTGGCAATGTCACCGGCCAGGCGCGCCAGTTCGTCGTCGCTCTGGTACTGCACGCCGGGTTTGAACTCTTGCGGCTGGTAGCTGGCCAGCGCTGGCTGCGCCACGATGGTGCGGGTCAGGCGCAGGGAGTCTGCCGCGACCTTGCGGTCGGCCTCGGTGCTGAGGTAGTTGGGCGCAATGGCGGGCGCTGCCGAGAAGTCTGGTGACTTGATCTGCACGCGGCCGCGACTCGTGGGGTTGAGGTTGCAGACGCTGGCGGTGAACGCCGGGAAACTGTGCAGCGGTTCGCCAAAGGCTTCCAGGCTCAGCGGCTGCACGTGGTACTCGATATTTGGGTAGGTCTGGCTGGCGTCGCTGCGGGTAAACGCGCCCAGTTGACTCGGCGCCATGCTCATCGGGCCGCTGCGCCTGAGCGCGTATTCCAGAGCGATCGCGGCCTTGCCCCACAGCGAGTTAGCCTGCACGTTGAGCGTTTTGACGCCCTGCACCTTGTACACCGAGCGAATCTGCAGGTGGTCCTGCAAGTTGGCACCGACACCCGGCGCGTCATGCAGCACGGCCACGCCGTACTGCCGTAGCAGCGCGCCCGGGCCAATACCCGAGAGCTGCAAAATCTGCGGCGAGCCAATGCTGCCAGCGCTCAGGATGACCTCACTCGCGGCGTGCGCGCCGAACCTGCCAGCGGGCGTTTGCACCTCGACACCGGTGCAGCGCAACTGGTCGTTGGCTTGCGTTTCGATCATAAGCTTGACCACCTGGGCCGAGGTCCAGAGCGTGAAGTTGGGGCGGCTGGTGCACGCCGGGCGCAAAAAAGCCTTGGCGGTGTTCCAGCGCCAGCCGCCTTTCTGGTTTACCTCAAAATAGCCGACGCCTTCGTTGTTGCCCCGGTTGAAGTCATCGGTGGCCGGAATGCCGGCTTGCTGCGCAGCTTGGGCAAAGGCGTCGAGCACGTCCCAGCGCAGGCGCTGCTTTTCCACCCGCCATTCGCCACCGGCACCGTGAAACTGCTTTAACTGGCCCAGCTTGTCAGGCGTTTCAAGCCGTTGGTCATCAAGCCGGTAATGGCTTTCGTGCGTCATGAAGTCAGGCAAGCAATTTTGCCAACGCCAGGCGTCGTCGCCAGTGAGCTGCGACCACGCGTTGTAGTCGCGCGCTTGGCCGCGCATGTAGATCATGCCGTTGATGCTGCTACAGCCGCCGAGCACCTTGCCGCGCGGGTAGCGCAGCCTGCGCCCATTCAGGCCGACATCGGGCTCGGTCTGGTAGAGCCAGTCGGTGCGTGGATTGCCAATGCAATACAGGTAGCCCACCGGAATGTGAATCCAGTGGTAGTTGTCTGCGCGGCCCGCCTCGATCAGCAAAACACGTTTGGACGCATCACGCGTCAGGCGGTTGGCCAGCAGGCAGCCAGCGGTGCCGGCGCCGATGATGATGTAGTCGAAGTGGGTGCTCATGACGAAGCTCTTTCTTTTGTAACGGTGCCGGCGCTGCCTGGGCCTTGTCTCAGCAAATATTTTGCCCTACAGCCCGGACCCAGCCGAAAATTCCAGCCGCCATCGGGTTATGCACAAAACTGCCCCTATGCTGACCCTGCAAGCCGCAATGCTGCGGTGGCCGGATCGCTTGCGCTTATTTGCCAATGCAAAAGCTTGAAAAAATCACGCCCAGCAAATCGTCTGAGGTGAATTCGCCGGTGATCTCGCCCAAGGCGTTTTGTGCCAGCCGCAGTTCTTCGGCCAGCAGATCGAGCGCCTGCGCTTGGGCTTCCAGGTGAACTTGCGCTGCCTGCAAATGGTCTTGGGTCTGATGCAGGGCCTGCACATGGCGCTCTCTGGCCATAAAAACGCCTTCCGAGCCCGATTGCCAACCGGCTACCTGAAGCAGTCTTTGACGCAAGGCATCGAGCCCGGCACCGGTTTTGGCTGACAGGTTCAGACCTTCCGGCAAGCTTTGCGCCGATGCAGCATCCAGCTTGTTCCACACCTCGATCACCGGCACCTGCCGGGGTAGTTTCTCGGCGATGGTGCGGGCGATGGCATCATCATCAGCACGGTAAGCGGCTTGCTCCAGGCGCGTCAGGTCATGCAGAAAAAGCACGGCATCGGCTTGTGCAATGGCGTCCCAGGCGTGGGCGATACCAATTTTTTCAACCTCATCCTCGCTCTCGCGCAGACCGGCGGTATCGACCACATGCACCGGCACGCCCTCGATCTGAATGGTTTGCTGCACTTTGTCGCGGGTCGTGCCGGGGATGGCGGTGACGATGGCCAGTTCAGCACCGGCCAGCGCGTTGAGCAGGGACGACTTGCCCGCATTGGGCTGGCCGGCAATCACCACCTTGATACCCTCGCGCAGCAGCGCGCCTTGCTGTGCGCGCGCCCTCAGCGCGGTCAAATTCAGAATCAGGTTTGAGAGTTGGCCCTGCGCATCAGACTTTTTCAGAAAGTCGATTTCCTCTTCGGGGAAATCGAGCGTCGCCTCGACCAGCATGCGCAAATGGATCAGGGCATCACGCAGCTGGTGCACCTCCTGCGAAAAAGCCCCTGCAAGTGAGCGACTGGCGCTGCGCGCTGCCGCCTCGGTGCTGGCGTCAATCAGGTCGGCAATGGCTTCTGCCTGCGCCAGGTCGATCTTGTCATTGAGAAAGGCGCGCTCGGAAAACTCGCCCGGCAGCGCCACGCGCAAATGCGCCAGCCGTGGTTGCCCAGCGGCGTTCAGTTCGGCTGCCGCCTGCAAGCAGCGCGCCAGCAGCAGCTGCAGCACCACCGGCCCGCCGTGGGCTTGCAGCTCCAGGATGTCTTCGCCGGTGAAAGAATGCGGCGCAACAAAGTAAAGTGCCAGGCCATGGTCGATAGCCTGCCCTGTGGCGTCCAGAAAAGCGGTGTAAGTGGCTTCGCGCGGTTTGAGAGGTCGCCCGCACAGCGCCAGCAGCAAATCGTGCAAACCGCGGCCGCTGACCCGCACCATGCCCACTGCGCCACGCCCCGGCGCTGTGGCAATCGCCACGATCGGGTCACTGTGGCGTGGCAGGCTCACGTCGGGTGGCGGTCAGAACTTGGGAAAGTGAAACTTCGGCGGCACGCCCATGCGGGTGTTGATAACCCACTGCTGGGCGATCGACAACACGTTGTTGGTGATCCAGTACAGCACCAGACCGGCCGGGAAGAAAAAGAACATCACGCTGAAAGCCAGCGGCATGAACCACATCATCTTGGCCTGCATCGGGTCTGGCGGCGCCGGGTTCAGCGAGGTCTGCAGCACCGTGGTGAGCGTCATGATGATCGGCAAAATGTAGAACGGATCGGGGCTGGAGAGGTCGTGAATCCAGCCGATCCAGGGCGCATTGCGCATCTCGACGCTGGCCAGCAGCACCCAGTACAGCGCAATGAACACCGGAATCTGGATCATGATCGGGAAGCAGCCGCCCATCGGGTTGACTTTTTCCTCGCGGTAAATGCGCATCATTTCTTGCTGCATTTGCTGCGGGTTGTCTTTCAGCCGCTCGCGCATTTCCATGATGCGCGGGTTCACCGCCTTCATCTTGGCCATGCTCGAATAGGCTTTGGCGTTGAGCCAGTAAAACGCGGCTTTGAGCAACAGCACCAGCGCCACAATGGACCAGCCCCAGTTGCCAATAAAGCCGTGCAGCTTGTCCAGCAACCAGTACAAAGGCTTGGCCAGAATGGTCAGCCAGCCATAGTCCTTGACCAGTTCCAGGCCCGGGGCCAGCGCTTCCAGGACTTTTTCTTCCTGCGGGCCGGCATAGAGCGTGGTTGATATCGTTTTGCGCGCGCCCGGCGCGATCGACTCCAGCGGCGCAATCATGCCCACCGCGTACAGGTTGGTGTCCACCTTGCGCATGAACAGGTCGCGCTTGATGCCGTCGGCCAACAGCCAGGCGCTGGCAAAGTAGTGCTGCACCATGGCCACGTAGCCATTTTGTGCCGTCTTTTCAATATCGACCTTGTCCTTTTCGATGTTGGAAAAGTCAACTTTTTGGTATTTCTGGGCCTCGGTGTACACGGCCGGACCGGTAAAGGTGAAATAAAACGACGATTCACCGGGTGGCTTGTTGCCGTCGCGTACCAGTTGCAGGTAAAGCTGCGGGGCGACCGCTGCGGCGCCCACATTAACCACCTCGTGCTTGACGGCCATCACGTAGCTGCCGCGCGTCAGGGTGTAAGTCTTGATGAGCTGGACGCCACCCACCTCGGGCGACTCAAAACGCAGCTCCAGGCTTTGGCTGCCTTCAGGCAAGGTGCGCTCGCCGGGCGCCAGCGTCATCACCGTCTTGTGGGTTGGCAGGGCCGGGCCTCCGGCGCCGGCAATCAACCCGGAATGGGCCAGATAGACGCGGTCAACACTGTTGTCGAACAGCACAAAATTGCTGTTTTTGTCCGCCATGTCGGCGTGCTTGCGCAGCTCGGCCCTGACCAGCGAGCCGCCTTCGGTGCTGAATGTGAGTTTGAAAACGTCGGTCTCGACCTGCACCAGTTCCTGCCCGGCTACAGGGGCAGCAACAGGCGCTGCCAAAGCAGGCACCGCCCCGGCAATTTGGTCCGCACCTGCAACGCTGCTGCTGGCAACCGGCACGCTGCCGGGTACGCTACTTGGCACGCTGCCTGGCAGACTGCCTGGCACGCTGGAGGATGCTGTTTGATCTTGGGGTTGCACAACGGCGGGCGTGCTGCCAGGGAAAAAGGTGGCTTTGCGGCCGTTGTACACCTGCCATTGATCCCACAACATGACCAGTGAAAAACCAAAAATCACCCACAAAATGGTGCGGCGGATATCGTTCATGAAGACTTCTTTTGAGTGGAAGATGGAATCAACCGGGTAAACAGATTTGGCGCGGCCGTGGCAGGCGCTTCGGGCACAGGATCAAGCCCGCCATCACACCACGGGTGGCAGCGTCCAATGCGACGCAGCATCAGGTAACTGCCACGGGCAGCACCAAAGCGTTGCAGGGCTTGCAGCGAATACACAGAGCAGGTTGGCTCAAAGCGGCACGATGAACCCAGCCACGGGCTCAAAAACAGGCGATAGCCCTTGACCAGCAGAATCAACAGGCGGGTCATCATGCAAGTACTGGCGCTGGCGCGCAGGGGGCGGATGCGGCTCGCGTGCCGCGCTCCAGCAACTGCTGCACCTCGGCGCGAACTGCCAGTTTCAGGGCGTCAGAGCTGGCGCTGACAAACTGCACCCGGTCGAAACCACTGCGCAGCCGCACCACATAGGCGGCCACGGGTAACTTGTCTTGGTACAACTGGCTCACGGTGTAAATCTGACGCTTGAGTGCATTGCGTGTCACGGCGCGTTTGGCCCAGCGCTTGGGCACCATGGCACCCAGCCAGACTGCTGCCACGTTGAACAAAGGCTTGGCGCTCAGGTCCACTTGATCAGCGTTCAGTGCCACGGCATGCAAGGCGAAGTGCGCTGTGCGCGCCAGAGTTGAACCCGCCAGCACGGCCTGGAACTGGCGCCGACTTTTGAGCCGTTGCAAGGTGCGCCAAGCGTAGCAGCACACTGCGTTAAGCGTTCAGTCAGACGGCCAGACGCTTGCGGCCCTTGGCGCGGCGCGCATTGATCACGGCACGACCGCCACGGGTTTTCATGCGCACCAGAAAGCCATGGGTACGGGCGCGACGAATTTTGGAGGGTTGGTAAGTGCGTTTCATTTTGGAAATCCTAAGAAGCTCGGAGGCAACCTGCCTCAGTGTGTTTGATTGATGCCAGTGGCACGAACGTTGTTTCACCTAAACAGTTCAGGCGAACCGCAGATTATCGCAAACTTTTTGATCGGCAGTAAATCAGGGAAAGATCCGTAGTGTGGATAAGCGTTTGATAAATTAGAATCCACAAGCTCAGAAATCAAAATTATCCACAGAAATTAATCGCAACATGACCGAGGGACTTCACCCTACCCCCGCCACCACAAAAGATCAGAGTGGCGCAGATTTTTGGCAATCGTGCATCGATCAACTGGCGCAGGAACTCCCCGAACAACAGTTTCAGACCTGGATCAAACCACTGTCGGCTCAGGTGTCGGATGACTTGTCCAAGGTGACCATTTTTGTCGCCAACCGTTTCAAGATGGATTGGCTGCGGGCTCAGTACAGCCAACGGCTGGCGCTGATCATGGAGCGCCTGACCGGCCAGACCGTGCAGATCGAGCTGGCGCTAGCCGCTCGCGAAGCCGTGGTGCGCAAGCCCGAAACCAAAATCGCCGCCACCGTCGTGCTGGCCGAGTCAATCGCCGAAGCCGATCATTTTCGCCCCGCTGAGCCGCTGAAAAGCCGTCTCAACACGGTCTTGACCTTTGACGCCCTGGTCGAGGGCAGCGCCAACCGCATGGCGCGCGCGGCGGCCATGCACGTGGCCGGCATGCCGGGGCGCCTATATAACCCGCTGTTCATTTACGGAGGCGTTGGCCTGGGCAAAACCCACCTGATGCACGCGGTGGGCAACCAGCTGATGGCTGACCACCCGAGCGCCAAGGTGCTCTACATCCATGCCGAGCAGTTCGTCACCGATGTGGTGAAGGCCTACCAACGCAAGGCTTTTGACGAGTTCAAGGAGCGCTATCACTCGCTGGATTTGCTGCTGATCGACGACGTGCAGTTTTTTGCCAACAAGGAGCGCACGCAAGAAGAATTCTTTAACGCCTTTGAGGCGCTGCTGGCCAAAAAATCTCATATTGTGATGACCAGCGACACCTACCCGAAAGGCCTGGCAGACATTCATGAGCGCCTGGTGTCGCGTTTTGACTCGGGCCTGACGGTGGCCATTGAGCCGCCCGAACTCGAGATGCGCGTCGCCATCCTGATCAACAAGGCCAAGGCCGAGGGCATTGTGATGCCCGAAGAAGTCGCCTTTTTTGTCGCCAAGAACGTGCGCTCCAACGTGCGCGAGCTCGAAGGTGCTTTGCGCAAAATCCTGGCCTATTCGCGCTTTAACCAAAAAGAAATCTCGATCCTTTTGGCGCGCGAGGCGCTGCGCGACCTGCTCTCCATCCAGAACCGTCAAATCTCGGTGGAAAACATCCAGAAAACAGTGGCCGACTACTACAAAATCAAAATCGCCGACATGTATTCCAAGAAGCGCCCCGCCAGCATTGCCCGGCCACGGCAGATCGCCATGTACCTGGCCAAGGAGCTGACGCAAAAAAGCCTGCCCGAAATCGGTGAAATGTTTGGCGGTAGGGACCACACCACGGTGCTGCACGCAGTGCGAAAGATTGGCGGCGAGCGCCAACAGGTCACAGAACTCAACCAGCAACTTCACGTGCTGGAGCAGACGCTCAAAGGCTGATGCCCAAGCGCTGAGTCAAATAAGTGGAAAATAGCGCTTTTATTCAGAACCTGGCCGCGCCAACGCTGCGCCAAGCCCATTCGCCCCATTTGCCATTGAACCCAAGAGGAAGACATGATTGTTTTAAAAGCCACCCAGGACAAGGTTTTATCGGTTTTGCAGGCGGTCTCGGGCATCGTTGAGCGCCGCCATACACTGCCCATTCTGGCCAATGTGCTGATTCGCAAAACGGGCGATGCGCTACAGCTCACCACCAGCGACCTGGAAATCCAGATTCGCACAGCGGCCGAGCTCGGCGGCGACACCGGCGACTTCACCACCACGGTGGGTGCGCGCAAACTGATCGACATTTTGCGCACCATGCCGGCAGATCAGGTGGTGTCGCTTGAATCGAGCGCAGCCAAACTCATTCTCAAGGGCGGCAAAAGCAAGTTCACGCTGCAAACCATGCCCGCCGAAGACTTTCCGCTGGTGCAGGAGTCAGCCAACTTTGGCCCGGCCTTCAGCGTGCCGCAAAAAACGCTCAAGGCGCTGCTGAGTCAGGTCTCGTTTGCCATGGCGGTGCACGACATTCGTTATTACCTCAACGGTATTTTGTTTGTGGTTGAAGGCCTGCAGCTCAGCCTGGTGGCCACCGACGGCCATCGGCTGGCCTTTGCCAGCGCCACACTTGATGTCGAAGTGCCCAAACAAGAGGTGATCTTGCCGCGCAAAACCGTGTTGGAACTGCAGCGTTTGTTGTCCGATGCCGAAGGCGCCATCGAGATGCAATTTGCCAACAACCAGGCCAAGTTCAGCTTTGACGGCATGGAATTTGTCACGAAACTGGTCGAGGGCAAGTTCCCCGACTACAACCGCGTGATTCCGCGCAACCACCACAACAGCATCACGCTGGGCCGCAGCGCGCTGCTGGCCACGCTGCAACGCACCGCCATTTTGACCAGCGAAAAATTCAAGGGCGTGCGCCTGAACATTGAACCCGGCACCCTGCGCGTGGCCGCCAACAACGCCGAGCAGGAAGAAGCGGTGGACGAGCTTGACATCGACTACGGCGGCGACAGCATCGAAATCGGCTTCAATGTGACCTACCTCATTGATGCGCTTAGCAACATGTCGCAAGACATGGTGACACTCGAACTCTCCGACGGCAACAGCTCAGCGCTGTTTACCATTCCCGGCAACACCACGTTCAAGTACGTGGTGATGCCAATGCGCATCTAAGCCGCTGCTGCCTTGCCCTTTTTACACCCCACTGACGCCGCCATGACAGAAGAAAACACGCCCGCCCAACCCCCTGAGAACAATGTTCACACGGGCGAAAGCACGGCTGACAGCTCCAACTTTCAGCCCACCATCGATGCCCACCAGGTTGGCGCTTCCGAGGCCTATGGCGAAGGCTCGATCCAGATCCTTGAAGGCCTGGAAGCCGTGCGCAAGCGCCCCGGCATGTACATTGGTGACACCAGTGACGGCACCGGGCTGCACCATTTGGTGTTCGAGGTGGTGGACAACTCCATCGACGAGTCGCTGGCCGGCCATTGCGACGACATTTTGGTCACCATCCACACCGATAACTCGGTGAGTGTGGTCGACAACGGCCGCGGCATTCCGACTGGCGTCAAGATGGACGACAAGCACGAGCCCAAGCGCAGCGCGTCAGAGATCGCCCTGACCGAGCTGCACGCCGGTGGCAAGTTCAACCAAAACAGCTACAAGGTCTCGGGCGGCCTGCACGGCGTGGGCGTGAGCTGTGTCAACGCGTTGAGCAAAATGCTGCGCCTCACGGTGCGCCGTGACGGCAAGGTGCACACGCTCGAATTCAGCCGGGGTTTTGTGCAGAACCGCCTGGTTGAAAGCGCGAATGGCGTCGAGGTGTCGCCCATGCGCGTCACCGGCGAGACCGAGCGCCGTGGCACCGAAGTACATTTTTTGCCAGACACCGACATCTTCAAGGAAAACAACGATTTTCACTACGAGATTCTCAGCAAACGCCTGCGCGAACTGAGCTTTTTGAACAACGGCGTGCGCATTCGCCTGAAAGACGAGCGCACCGGCAAGGAAGACGACTTTTCCGGCGCCGACGGCGTGCGCGGCTTTGTCAACTTTATCAACAAGGGCAAAACCGTTCTCAACCCCAACATCTTCCACGCCACGGGCGACCGCCAGAGCGACCAGAACACCAACATCGGTGTGGAAGTGGCGATGCAGTGGAACAGTGGCTACAACGAGCAGGTGCTGTGTTTCACCAACAACATTCCACAACGTGACGGTGGCACCCACCTGACCGGCCTGCGCGCCGGCATGACGCGCATCATCAACAAGTACATCGAAGACACCGAGATCGCCAAAAAGGCCAAGGTGGAAGTGACCGGCGACGACATGCGCGAAGGCCTGTGCTGCGTGCTCAGCGTCAAGGTGCCCGAGCCCAAGTTCAGCAGCCAGACAAAGGACAAACTGGTGTCGAGCGAAGTACGTGGCCCGGTGGAAGACATCGTGTCAAAGCTGCTGTGGGACTACCTGCAAGAGCACCCGGTAGACGCCAAGATCATCGTCGGCAAAATTGTCGAGGCCGCCCGCGCCCGCGAGGCCGCCCGCAAGGCGCGCGACATGACACGGCGCAAAGGCGTGCTCGACGGCATGGGCCTGCCCGGCAAGCTGGCCGATTGCCAGGAAAAAGACCCGGCCTTGTGCGAAATCTACATTGTCGAGGGCGACTCCGCCGGCGGCAGCGCCAAACAGGGCCGTGACCGCAAGTTCCAGGCGATTCTGCCCTTGCGCGGCAAGATTTTGAACGTGGAAAAAGCGCGCTACGAAAAGCTGCTCACCAGCAACGAAATTTTGACACTCATCACCGCGCTGGGCACCGGCATCGGCAAGGCCGGCGGCAGCACCGGCAGCGACGACTTCGACGTGTCCAAGCTGCGCTACCACCGCATCATCATCATGACCGATGCCGACGTTGACGGCGCCCACATCCGCACGCTGCTGCTGACCTTCTTCTACCGCCAGATGCCCGAGCTGGTGGAGCGCGGCCACATCTACATCGCCCAGCCGCCACTCTACAAAGTGAAAGCCGGGCGCGAAGAGCTTTATCTGCAGGGCGCCACTGACCTCGATAACTTCTTGCTGCGCGTGGCGCTGGTCAACGCCACGGTGCACACCGGCGGAGACAACAGCGACGCCTTGACCGGGGAGGCGCTTAGAACGCTGGCCCACAAACACCAGCAGGCGCACGCCGTGATCGACCGCTTGACGCACTTTCTGGACGTCTCCGCGCTACGCGCCATTGCCGACGGCGTGGCCTTGAACCTCGACACCGTGGCCGACGCCGAGGCCTCGGCCATCGCCCTACAAGCCCAATTGCCCGACGCTGAAGTGGCGGGCGAATTCGATGTGCGCTCCGACAAACCCATTCTGCGCATCAGCCGCCGCCTGCACGGCAACATCAAGAGCAGCGTGCTGACGCAAGACTTCGTCCATGGTGCCGACTACGCTGTTCTGCACGAGGCTGCCCAAACCCTGAAGGGCCTGCTTGGCGAGGGCGCCAAAGTCACGCGCGGCGAGGGCGAACGCCAAAAGGAACAAAAGGTTAGCGACTTCCGCGAAGCCATGGACTGGCTGATTGCGCAAGCCGAAAGCACAACCAGCCGCCAGCGCTACAAAGGCTTGGGTGAAATGAACCCCGAGCAGTTGTGGGAAACCACCATGGACCCGGCCGTGCGCATTTTGCTGCGGGTACAGATCGACGACGCCATCGAGGCCGACAAGGTGTTCACCATGCTGATGGGCGACGAGGTCGAACCGCGCCGCGAGTTCATTGAAACCAATGCGCTGCAGGCGGGGAATATCGATACCTGATTTTTTTGTAGGCATGAGCAAAGATTTGCCGGGTACGAGGGAGCCCCTGCGAGATCGTCCAGACCGGTAAGCCGTAGTTCGAAGTTCGGCCATTCAACTGTCCCCTTGAAAATCAAAAAGCAGGTATCCGCAATCGGAGTGAACTTTTGCAGAGTGATTCACCCTTGTGCCTGCGACGATCAGTCGCTGCTTGCACTTGGCAGACCGGTCTAGACCCGTTGCGGTCAGCCCACATGCCGAAATTCCATATCCAAACCGGCCGTTCAGCTCTGCTTTTGCAGGTCAAAACACTATCCACATGTGTTTGAAGTGTTTCTAATTATTCCATTGAAGGAATGTATGCGACTCGCTATAGTCTACCTATGACTTGGGACGTTGAATACACAAATGAGTTCGGTGACTGGTGGACCAGCCTGTCTGAGGATGAACAGGAAGCTCTTGATTCGAGCGTGCGATTGCTTGAGGCTCGCGGGCCAGGGCTTGGCTACCCTCACAGCAGTGGCATCAACGGCTCAAGGCATAAACACATGCGAGAACTGCGCACTCAGCAGGGTGGAAAACCGTTGCGCACGCTGTACGCCTTTGATCCACGTCGCTCAGCAATTTTGCTGATTGGCGGGGACAAGACCGGGAATGACCGCTGGTACGACATCCACGTTCCTATAGCCGACCAACTTTATGACCAACATATCGCGCAACTTCGAAAGGAAGGACTTATCGATGGCTAATAAATTTAGTGAACTGCGTGCGCGTATGACCCCCCAAGCGCAGGCGCGCTCTGCGGCCAACGCGCGAGTGATGCTGGCTGAAATGCCTCTGAACGAATTGCGTCAGGCACGTGGACTTTCGCAAAAAATGTTGGCTGACGTGCTGCACGTTCAACAACCGTCCATCGCCAAAATGGAGAAACGAACCGACATGTATTTATCCACTTTACGCAGTCACATTGAAGCCATGGGTGGTCAATTGGAAGTGGTTGCACGTTTCCCGGACGGGGCTGTAAAGATCAATAATTTCGCCGAACTGGCTCAGCCAACGGTAGATTGAACCAATACCGTCCATCTGGGTTCGTAGCGTAGCGAAGATCGTTGAATTGGACTTCCAGGAACCTGTCATTCGTGCTGGTCGGCTTGCGCTGCGATCCGGATCCACAGATCTTTCCAGAACCGACATTCAACTTTGATGGTCGGCCTTCGGCAATCGTGAAATTCGCTTAAAGACCCGTCGCAGTCAGACATCCGATGCTTTCATCAGTCAAGA
>Ga0210023_1000153_pt1 | contig 51329 bp, 43 predicted proteins | sample CryGeymeta201524_FD_183987 | JGI IMG/M metagenome (GOLD analysis project Ga0210023, IMG submission 183987) | Groundwater microbial communities from Crystal Geyser aquifers in Utah, USA - Crystal Geyser metaG 2015-24 (SPAdes) (version 2) | ecosystem: Environmental > Aquatic > Deep subsurface >... | reverse complement strand
GAACAGGAGCGCGGCCGTTGAGAACGGATTCCGTACCTATGGCAGGTGTCCATTGCAGACCGGCCGTTCACGTATCAGGAGGCCACCGGCTTCTTTGGCCGAGGAGCGGCCACAGTCCACATCGACTCGAGTGACAGCTACCAGGAGTGGACCGGACGCTCAATGGCGCCGGTGTGGCGCTTCCCGACCGTCTCGGAACTGGCCGAATGTCGTCATTGCCTCCCCGCCCTAGCCCAGACTTCTATTAGCTTCGAGGATACCTGGCTGGTTTCTGCATCTGCTGCGCCCGCAACGCCGCAAGCATCGTTTGCAACTCTGCTGAATTTTGTGCCGCCCTGACTCCCTTGGCCCGAGGTTCAGCCTTCGACATGGCGGGCTTTCCCTGCTTGGTCGTGTGCAGATGCGCTTCTAACTCCGCATGAATCCATAGTGGTTTCTTCCCTGTTCTCACCGGTTCTGGAAAACGCCCGTGCTGGACCCAGTGGCGGATGGTTCGTGGCTTGCCATGAAACATGACGGCGACCTGGTCGATGTCCATCAAGATTAGTGCGTCCATTTTGATCCCCTTAAAAAGGGGTATACGCACCGTCTTTATCGCCACGCGTTCGACATCGCGATGGACATTCTGAAGTTGCCTGCGTATAGTCAGGTCTGCGGATTTTTGCAATTTTTCTTGGCCAATTCTTGGCCAATTTAAATTGCCAGGAGCTGCCGGGAGTTGCAACACGGCGTTTGCAAGTCTTTGATTTTATTGAATCACGCCGGACACGAGTCAGCGTGAAAGCACTGTTAATCCGTGTGTCCCTGGTTCGAGCCCAGGTCGGGGAGCCAGATACAGCAAGGCCCGCAGCAATGCGGGCCTTTTGCATTCTGTTCCATGCCGTTTGCCAGCCAACACTGAAGCATCAGTAATGCGGTGGGATTTCCTCAGTCGCGGTGCGCTCTTCGCTGGCGAAGCCATCCCGCATCTGCCGGTGCAGGGCGGTCAGTTGCCGCTGTAGCAGGTCGATCTGCTCCTGCTGCCGAAAGACGGCCTTGTTCAGCGTATCGACCATATCCTCGGCATAACTCAGTTTGACTTCCAACTCGGCCAAGCGTGTTTCCAGGTTCATGCCGATGCCGCCTCTTCCTTTGCCGCGGCCAGCATGGCGGCCCGCGTCGCTGGGGTTTCCAGGCTGATACGGCCCAGTGCTCCGGCGCGAAAATCGGTCAGCACGATAATGGACGCCTTTTCCAGATCGTAACCGTCGCCCCTACCTTTCTGGATGCAGCCGCGCCGTCGGGCCACCAACTCGATCACGCCATGGCCGTCGAGTCCCTCTGCATCGAAGCCATAGCGCGCTTTCAACCGCTCCGGATAGCGGGCCAGCAATAGCGCACCTAGAAATTCGGCCACCTCTTCTTCGATGACCGCATTGCGGCCGATGGCATGGGCGGCGGCCAGCATATAACCATCGCTGTCGTGTTCAATCTTGGGCCACATCAGGCCGGGCGTGTCGGTCAGGGTCATGCCCGGCCCCATATCGAGGCTCTGCTGCGACTTGGTCACCGCCGGCTCGTCGCCTACCGCCGCCGCCTTGCGCTTGAGCAGCGCGTTCATCAGGGTGGATTTGCCGACGTTGGGGATGCCCATAATCATCATTCTGAGCGGTTTGGTGTTGTCGCTGCGATGGGGCGCAAGGGCACGGCACAGGCCGGGTATCTTGGCCACATCGGCGGCCTTCTTGGCCGACAAGGCGACCGCTTTCAGGTTCGGCTGACGCTGGTAAAACGCCAGCCAGGCCTGGGTCGCCGCCGGATCGGCCAGATCGGCCTTGTTGAGTATCTTCAGACAGGGGCGCTGGCGGAACTGACGCAGTTCTTCGATCATCGGGTTACGGCTGGCCTCGGGCAGGCGCGCGTCCAGCACCTCGATCACCAGATCGGTGCGGGCCATGGTCTCGGCCGCCTTCTTGCGGGCCGAGGTCATATGCCCAGGGAACCATTGGATAGGCATCGATCTTAGCCGGTCACGACAATACGCTGGCCTTGGCATTCCACTACCTGGCCGGCGCGTATCTTGGCGGTCTTGCGACCTTCAGGCTGGCCATCCACAGTCACCTCGCCTTGCGCCACCAATGCCTTGCCTTGGCCGCCGCTGCTCGCAACACCGGTCAGTTTAAGCAGATTGCAGAGCTCGACGTAGTCACCTTTCAAACTGAATTCCATGGTTCCCACTCGTTTTTTCCAGGCGCGAAGGGTACTCCGTGAACCTCGGCAAACCAATAGCGCGACGCTGAGGCCTTCGCCATCCGGCAGGATATACATCCCAGGATACATTCCGGAACTTCGTTAGCCTCACCGGGTCAACTTGGGACGCACAGATCAAGCGGCAGTAAAATAGTTCCACCTCGTGCAAGTTCTGCCTCGCGCAATCCAAGTGGCCCTCTTTTTTAAATCGGAAAATAGCCAATGCATATAAAAAAAATCCTTGCCGCACGATTGTTCTTATTGACCATAGCGGTGTCTTTGTCGCCCTTCTCGGCGACTTGGGCAGCGGATACCCTGCCCAATATTCACGACATCTACGCCGCCGCCAAGGCTGGACAACTCGATCAGGCGCAGGCGATGGTGGACAAGGTGTTGGCTGCCAAGCCGAACAGCTCCAAGGCGCATTTCGTAAAGGCCGAGATATGCGCCAGCCAGTCGGATATTAATTGCGTCCGAAGCGAATTAAGCGCTGCGAAGCGGATCGATCCCGGCCTGGCCTTTGCCAACCCGGCAGCGATCAAGAAGCTTGAGAACATAAGCTCGGGCATCGCCGCCAGCCGAGTGGCTGAAACCCGGCCAGTCTCAAGCTTTCCCTGGGGCTGGCTGCTGGTCGGGCTGGGCATCGCCGCGCTGCTCTGGAAGGTGGTTTCAACTGCAAACAAGCGGGCGACTCAGGGTAATTATCCGGTCTACAACGGTGGCCCGGTCTCGCCTACCGCCCCTGGCCCCGGCATGAGCGGCATGGCGCCCGGCTATGGCACGCCGATGCAGACGGGCGGTTTGGGTTCGACCCTGGGCAAAAGCCTGGCGGCGGGTGCGGCACTAGGGGCCGGCATGGTCGCTGGCGAGGCTATCGCCGGCAGCCTGTTGCACCACGGTCAAAGCGCCCCGGCCCTGGACTCCCCGACGAATCCATCGACGCCAGACCTCGGCGGGTCCGATTTCGGCATAGGCGGCGGCGACAACTGGGATAGTTCCGGCGGTCTCGATTCGCTCGGCGGCTCCGACTGGTAACATAAAGTGGCCATGGGCGGTGGCGACAAGCTGCCGCTCAGACAATTCACGTTTCGTCGGTAAGGCCGGGACTCCAAAAATGAAATCGTTTTATCTGCCGATTTTGCTGGCGCTGGTGACTAGCGCCCCGGCCTACGCGCTGGACGTCTTGCCAGCCGACCCCGCTTGCACAAAGCTGAATCTTGCCGCGCCGCTGACCCTGGCGGACGCCATCCAGCAAGCCTTTTGCCAAAACCCGCAAACCCGGCAATGGTGGGCTACGGTCAGCAACCAGCAGGCCCAGTTGCGTGAGGCCCAGGCCGCTTATTGGCCACAATTAAGCGCGCAGTACCAAATCGGCAAGAACCAGAGCCAAAGCGGCGGTATATCCAGCGACACCACGCCGCAATCGGTCAACCTGTCCGCCACCTATCTGCTATACGACTTTGGCGGCCGCGATTCGGCGGCCAGATTGGCCGGGGCCCAGTTGCAGGCGGCCATCGCGACGCGGGACGACGACCTCAATCGGCTGGCCTATTCCGTCTCGCAAGCCTATCTCGATGCCTTGCTGGCACAGGAATCATTGACAGCGGCGCGGACATCCGAGGCATCGGCCCTAGAAGCGCTTAAGGCAGCCGAAGTTCAGTTGTCGGTTGGGCGCTCGATCCCGGCCACCAAGCTGCAAGCGCAAACCGCCCATTCGCAAGCCAAACTGGTCCGCATCAAGGCGGAAGGCACGCGGGCGACCAGCCTTGCAACGCTCGCCAACCTAATGGGGATAGCCCCCGAGACTCAATTCGATTTGGCGCCCTGGCACGTCGAAGGTCTGCCAAATCAGGCCAAGGCCGTCGCACAGCTTATGGATAGCGCCATCGCCTCCAGACAGGATTTGCGCGCGCTTCAGGAACAGGTGAAAGCGGCCCGGGCCAGCGTCGATTCGGCCAGGGCGCAAGGACTCCCGACCCTCGCCCTCGGTGCCTCGGTCGGCCGCCAGGTCGGCGCGGGTTCCCCACCGGCCAATTCGCAAGGCATCGGTCTGACGATTTCGGGTCCTATCTTCACCGGTTACCGGGACACCTACCGCATCCGCGCGGCGGAGGCCAACCTTGAAGGCGCACGGGCCCAAGAGACCAACCTCGCCAATCAGATCAAACTCGACGTCTGGACGGCCTATCAAAGCTATCAGACCAATACTGAAGCACTGACCGCCGCCCACGACGCCGTGGTCTCCGGCGCGGAGAACGAAAAGCTGATGCTCGGTCGCTTCAAGGCCGGCGTCGGCATCATGCTCGATGTGCTATCCGCCCAGGCCAGCGCGGCTACCGCCCGGCAACAGCAAGCCAGCGCCGAGCACGATTACCTGCTCAGCAAGTTCGCGTTGGCCCAGGCCCTGGGCCGCTTGAACTCCGAACCCCTGCCTTCCACGGGAGAATAACGTGGCGTTTCCTTATCAAAAAACCGCCGTGGTCATCGTTGTGCTGGGCCTGATTGGCGGCCTGGGCTACTACTTTCTGAAACCGAAAAAGCTCGACCCAACCGAGCGCTACACCACGGTAACCGCTCAACGCGGCGAGATCGTCCAGAAGGTATCCGCCAATGGCACGCTCAACCCCATTACCCTGGTCAGCGTCGGCACCCAGGTATCGGGCATCGTCAAACGCATCAACGTGGACTTCAACAGCAAGGTCAAGGCCGGCGATGTCCTGATGACCCTGGACCCGTCCTTGCTCAATGCCCAGGCGGATCAAAGCCGGGCCAGCGTGGCCAGCGCCCAATCTGCGCTCGATCTAGCCCGAGCCAATGCCGCGCGTAGCCGCGTCCTATTTGACAAAACCTATATATCCAAACAGGACCTCGATCAGGCAGTACAGGCCGAGGCCGCTGCCGTCGCCGCGCTCCGCCAGGCCCAGGCGCTGGCGCGCAAGGACCAGACCAATCTGGGTTACTCGATCATTCGCTCACCTATTTCCGGCGTGGTCGTGGCCCGTCAGGTCGATGAAGGCCAGACTGTGGCCGCCAGCTTCCAGACGCCCGAGCTATTCAAGATCGCCCAGGACTTGTCCAAGATGCGCATCTACGCCAGCGTCGCCGAGGCCGATGTCGGCGGCATCCAGACTGGCCAAAGCGCGAGTTTCACGGTCGATGCCTTCCCCGGCAGGATATATAAGGGGGGCGTCAGCCAGATTCGCTTGAACCCGACCACGGTACAGAACGTGGTGTCTTACACCGTGGTGGTCGACGCGGCCAACCCGGGCGAGCTGCTGCCCGGCATGACCGCCTACGTCAACATCCGTACCGCCGAAAAGGCCGATGCGCTGAAGGTGCCGAACGCCGCGCTACGCTTCAAACCAGCCAATATTTCCTCGATGAAGGTCAAGGGCAAGCGCCTCAACACATCCGCCGGGGCCATGACCGGCACGGTGTACAAACTCGGCGCCAGCGGCTTGATACCTGTACCTGTAACGCTGGGGATGACCGATGGCAAGTTCACCGAGATCACCTCGGGCGATCTGAGCGAGAACGACCGGCTGGTCACCGAGGACAAGACCCCGGATGCCAAGACCGGCCCAAGCGGCGGCACACCCTTGATTGCGCCGCCCAGAACGCCCCGCAAGTGAGCCGGACGTGAGCGACATCATTCGTTTGGCCGATCTCAAGAAGGCTTACGACACCGACGCCGGCCCGGTTCCGGTGCTCAAAGGACTTGGGTTGTCGATCGCGCCGGGCGAATTCGTCACCATCATGGGGCCATCCGGTTCGGGCAAATCGACCCTGATGAATATCCTGGGCTGTCTGGATACGCCGACGGCCGGCGAGTATTGGCTTGATGGCCAGAACGTCGCCAGTCTCAATGAGGACCAACTTGCCGAAGTCCGCAGCCGGGTGCTGGGCTTCGTGTTTCAGGGTTTCAACCTGCTGCCGAGGATCGACCTCAAGGCCAACGTCGCCCTGCCGCTGGTCTATCAAAGCGTCGCCAAGGCCAAACGGCTGGAACGCGCGGTAGCGGTGCTGGAGCGGGTCGGTCTGGCGCGTCAGGTGGACTCGCTGCCGCCCAAGATTTCCGGTGGCCAGCAACAACGAGTCGCCATCGCCCGCGCCCTGGTCACCCAGCCCAGGGTGATCCTGGCGGACGAGCCGACCGGCAACCTGGACACCACGACTGGCCAGGAGATCATGACCCTGTTCCAGGACATCAATAAGGAAAGCGGCGTCACCATGATCGTTGTCACCCACGATGCCAAGGTCGCGCATTACGCCCGGCGTCTGGTCTATCTGCGTGACGGTATCATCACCTATGATGGCCCGACCGCCGAGTTTCAGGAGTCGCAGGCATGACCCTCTGGCTATCCATGCTGGGCGAGGCCCTCCAGGCCATGTCCGCCAACAAGCTCAGGACCTTCCTGACCGCGCTGGGCATCATCATCGGGGTCGGCGCCGTGGTGCTGATGGTGGCGCTCGGTCAGGGCACCCAGAGCGCGGTGACCAAATCGATCTCGGCCCTGGGCTCCAACCTGCTCATTATTCGATCCGGTTCGCCCCAGCAAGGCGGTTTTAGAAGCGGCGCCGGCGGCCTGCCCACGCTGACCACTGGCGATGCCCTGGCCTTGCAGGAACTAACCAGCCTGAAGGCCGTATCGCCGGTGATTCAGCAGGGCGCGCAACTGGTATATGGCCCGAACAACTGGGGCACACAGGTCGTCGGCTCCACCGATGCCTATCTCGACATCCGCGACTGGACCCTGCAAAGCGGTCGTAGTTTCACCGACACCGAAATGAATTCCGGTATGCGGGTAGCCATTCTGGGTCAGACCGTGGCCGAACAATTGTTCGGCAATGCCGACCCGATCGACCAGTCGGTACGCATCCATAAATCGCCCTACCAGGTCATCGGCGTTCTGGCACCAAAGGGGCAATCCATGGACGGCCGCGACCAGGACGACACGGTGATAATCCCGCTGGTGACGGCCCAACGGCAACTGGTCGGCACCCGGTTCAAGGGCACGGTTTCGATCATCATGGCCAAGGCCAATTCGGCGCAACAGCTTGCCAGCGGCGAGGCGCAAATCACCGACCTCTTGCATCAACGCCATCGCATCGCCGAAGGCGTGGACAACGACTTCAGCGTCACCAACATGGCCTCCATCGCCAGCACCATGGCTCAGGTGACCGGTATGCTTTCCATCCTGCTAGGGTCCATCGCCGGTATTTCGTTGTTCGTCGGCGGCATCGGGATCATGAACATCATGATGGTCTCGGTCACCGAGCGCACCCGCGAGATAGGTATCCGCATGGCCATCGGCGCCTCGCGCAAGACCGTCCTGCTGCAATTCCTGCTGGAGGCTGTAATCATCACCACGACCGGCGGTCTGATCGGCATCTTGATCGGTATCGGATTGGCGCTGGGAGTGCAGCGCTTCGGCGGAATCTCGGTGGCGATCACGCCGCAGCCGATCCTGCTGGCCTTCGGCGTGTCCACGCTGGTGGGGCTGTTCTTTGGCCTTTATCCAGCGCGCAAGGCCTCAAGGCTCAAGCCGATCGAGGCCTTGCGCTATCAGTAGGTCTAGACTCATCCCGACAAACCACCGCTCATGGAACCAGCGCCGTCGGGATGAATCCCAACCTACGCCATCGCTTTCTCGGTCCCTTAGTCAGGCCGGAAATATCCCAGTCGATAGATAGCGGTCACCGCGGTCGCAGACGATGGTGACGATGACCGCGTCCGCCACTTCTTTCGACAATTGCAGCGCGGCCGACATCGCCCCGCCGGAGGAAATGCCGGCGAAGATGCCCTCCTCCCGCGCCAGTCGGCGGGTGGTCTCCTCGGCCTCGGCCTGGCCGACATCGATCATCCGATCGATGCGCTTGAAATCGCAAATCGACGGCAAATACGCTGGCGGCCATTTGCGGATACCCGGTATCTGGGCGCCCTCCTCCGGCTGCACGCCGACGATCTGGATGGTCGGGTTCATTTCCTTTAGATAACGCGAGCAGCCCATGATGGTGCCGGTGGTACCCATGCTGGAGACGAAATGGGTGACCCGACCGGCCGTGTCGCGCCAGATTTCCGGGCCGGTGGTCTCATAATGGACGGCCGGGTTATCCGGGTTGGAAAACTGATCGAGCATGATGCCCCGGCCCTCGGCGACCAGTCGGTCGGCCAGGTCGCGCGCCGCCTCCATGCCGCCGGCCTTGGGGGTCAGCATGAGTTCGGCGCCGAAGGCGCGCATGGTCTGGCGGCGCTCGATAGACAGATGCTCGGGCATCACCAGTATCATCCGGTAGCCCTTGATGGTGGCCGCCATCGCCAGGGCGATGCCGGTGTTGCCGCTGGTGGCCTCGATCAGGGTGTCGCCGGGTTTAATCTCGCCCCTGGCCTCGGCCTTGGCGATCATCGCCAGGGCCGGTCGATCCTTCACCGAGCCGGCCGGGTTGTTGCCTTCCAGTTTGGCCAACAGCATGTTGGACGTCGCCCCAGGCAGCTTGGACAGGCGCACCAAGGGCGTGTTGCCGACACAATCCGCGAGGGTCTTGAACATGGTATCAGTCCTTTCCAAACAGGTCCCGGCTGTAGACCTTGTCCGCCACGTCGCTCAGGTCGTCGGTGATGCGGTTGGCGACGATGACATCGGCGAGCCGCTTGAACTCGGCCAGGTCGTTGACCACCCTGGAGCGGAAAAACTCCGCTTCCGTCAACACCGGCTCATAGACGATCACCTCGATGCCCTTGGCCTTGATCCGCTTCATGATGCCCTGGATGCTCGATGCCCGAAAGTTGTCCGAGCCGCTCTTCATGATTAGCCGGTGGATGCCGACGATCTTGGGCTTCAGCTTGAGTATGCTGTCGGCGATGAAATCCTTGCGCGTACTGTTAGCCTCGACGATGGCGCGGATCAGGTTCTGCGGCACCTCCTGGTAGTTGGCCAAGAGTTGCTTGGTGTCCTTGGGCAGGCAGTAGCCACCGTAGCCGAACGAGGGGTTGTTATAGTGCTCACCAATGCGCGGGTCGAGGCAGACGCCCTGGATGATGTGCTTGCTATCCAGTCCGTGAGTAGCGGCGTAGGTGTCCAGTTCGTTGAAATAGGCGACCCGCATGGCCAGATAGGTATTGGCGAACAGTTTGATCGCCTCGGCCTCGGTGGAGTCGGTGAACAATACCACGATGTCCTGCTTGATCGCGCCTTGCCGGAGCAGATTGGCAAAGGTCTCGGCACGGGCGGATTGCTCGCCGATAACGATGCGCGAGGGGTAGAGGTTGTCGTATAACGCCCTGCCCTCACGCAGGAATTCGGGCGAGAAGATCAGATTTTCACAGTTGTACTGTTGCTTGAGTTTGGCGGTGTAACCGACCGGAACGGTGGACTTGAGGATCATCACCGCCTGCGGGTTGATCGCCTTGACATCGCGGATGACCGCCTCGACCGTGCGGGTATTGAAGTAGTTGGTCTCGGGGTCGTAGTCGGTCGGGGTGGCTATGACCACGTAGTCGGCCCCGGCGTAGGCGTCATGCTTGTCCAGCGTGGCCCGGAGGTTGAGCGGCTTGTGCCGTAGATAGTCTTCGATCTCGGCGTCGACGATCGGCGACTCCTTGCGATTGAGCATCGCCACCTTCTCGGCAACAATGTCGAGCGCCACCACTTCGTTGTGCTGGGCCAGCAGGATAGCGTTGGAAAGACCGACGTAGCCGGTACCGGCGATAGCGATTTTCATGGTGTGGTTCCCAGAAATGCAGCGATTTCAACATTGATGCTTTGCAAGGCCACGACCGGGTCGGCGGCCTGGGTGATCGGGCGGCCCACCACCAGGTAGTCGGCGCCGGCCGCGATGGCCAGGGTCGGCGTGAGGACACGGCTTTGGTCGCCGCTGTCGCTGCCGACGGGACGGATGCCCGGCGTGACCAGCAAAAAATCGGGGTCGATCTGCCGCCGCAGCATCGCCGCCTCCTGAGCCGAGCAGACCACGCCATCGAGGCCGGCTTCGTGGGCGAGCCGCGCCAGACGCTCGACCTGGACCGCCGGCTCGACATCAAGCCCGACCTGACAGAGATCGGCGCGACTCAGGCTGGTCAACACAGTGACCGCAATCAGCTTGGGCGGGGTCGCCGTTTTATCCACCGCCTCGCGCGCCGCCTGCATCATCTTGAGGCCGCCCAAGGCATGGACATTGGTCATCCAGACGCCGAGATCGGCGGCAGCACGGCAGGCCTGGGCGACGGTATTGGGTATGTCATGAAACTTCAGGTCGAGAAAGACCTTGAACCCAAGCGCGGCCAGCTTTTCGACCAGCGCCGGACCGGAACGGACGAACAGCTCCTTGCCGACCTTGAGCTTGCACTGGTCTGGGGCGAGCCGTTCGACCAAGGCCAAGGCAGCGCCGGCATCGGCGAAGTCGAGGGCGACGATGACCCGCGGATCGTTATTCACTTTCTTTCCTCTCCGGCGCGATGCCATCCCAGGCCGCGCAGGCCGGGCATTGCCAGAAGAACTGGTGAGCCTTGAAACCGCAGTGGACACACTGGTAATAGGCGATTCGGCTGACCTGACGATGCACCAGGTCCTGGGTCATCTTGATTTCGAGATCGGCGCCGACGCCGGCGGTGCGGGCCTGTAGATAATCATCCAGGACGCGCAGGCCGGGCTGACGTTTGAGCGCCTCGCCGGCCAGCCTCTCGGCGGCGGTCCAATCGTGATTTTCGGCCACGCTATTGAACAGGATATGAAACAGGTCGGCGCTGGGCTGGCGGCTCAGATAACTTTTCAGCAGTTCGACCCCCTCCAACGGCCGCCCCAATCGCCGATAGGCATTGAGCAGACGTTCGGCGACCACCGGCAGGTAGGTCACATTCTGCTGTTCGATCCGCCGCCAATGGCCGATGGCAGTCTCGTCGTCGCCGACCTGTGCAGCCAGGTCACCCTGCAACTGGCTGGCCCGCACCGCCTTGCGGTTGATATTCAGTGCCTGATCGAGATGCCGATGGGCCGCGTCCATATCCTTGCGCAGCATCTCGTTCAAGGCCAGTTCGCAGTAATAGTGCGCGGTATCGGCTTTCTGGCAGGGGCTGCCCATTTTCTCCAGGCGCTCGGCGATGGCGATGGCCTGTTGCCAATCCTTCTCCAAAACGTAGATGTCCAGCAAGTTACGTAGTGCGTCCAAGGCATGAGGGCCGGCCTCCAGCTTCTTGAATATATCCTCGGCCCGGTCCAGCAGGCCCGCCTTGAGGAAGTCCTGACCCAGCTCGTACAGTGCCTTCAGTCGCTGATCCTGCTTGAGGTTGCTGCGATCGACCAGATTCTGGTGGATGCGGATGGCCCGCTCTAGTTCGCCCCGACGGCGAAACAGCGCGCCCAGGGCGAAGTGCAATTCCAGGGTATCAGGGTCGAGTCGAGCGACCTCAAGAAAGGCCTCGATGGCCTGATCCGGCTGCTCGTTGAGCAGATAGTTCAAGCCGCGAAAATACGAGGTGGGTACAACCCGCGACTCCTTGACCACCTGGTGTATATCGATCCGCGCCGCCAGCCAGCCCAAGGCGAAGAACAGCGGTATGACCAGTAGTTGCCAGGTTTCGAATTCCATGCCGTTCAGATCGGTTTGGCCGAATCGGCCTGGCCCGCCGAGCTACGCAGGCGGCGGATTTCGCGCCGGTTTTTGAACAGATGACGGGAACAGCCGAGCAGACCGAACAGCATACCCAGGGCAAACACTATGAGTAGGACCAAGGAAAGCGGCGCCTGCCACTCCAGGCCCATCGGATAACGAACGCTCACCGTTTCGCTGTTCTTGGCCGCGAAGCCAAGCAACAACAAGAACAGAAAAATTTTCAGCGAAAGCGCCAGTAAACGCACGGGAGACTCATTTGTGGGAATACGGGGATTGTAACGCCCCAAGCGGGTAAAAAATAAGCGGCGCCGGTTGCCCGACGCCGCTTATTACCGCCTTGTGGCGGATCAGTCCTTGAAATCAACCCGGTCGCGCAATTCCTTGCCGGCCTTGAAGTGGGGCACATGCTTGCCCTCCACCGTTACCTGTTCACCGGTCTTCGGATTGCGTCCGACCCGGGGCGGACGGAAGTTCAAACTAAAACTTCCGAAGCCACGGATCTCGATGCGATTTCCTCCCACCAAGTTTTGCACCATGGCATCCAGGATGGTCTTGACCGCCAGCTCGGCATCCGCGGCAACCAGGTGCGGATTACGCTCTGCCAGCCGGTTGATCAACTCCGACTTAGTCATAGCCGACAAATCCTGAAGCAATCAGGACTCGGCGTTCTGATCGTTCAGCTTGGCCTTGAGCAAGGCGCCCAAATTGGTCGTGCCGGCGGAATGGCCACCAGAAATCTTCTGCATGGCCTCGGCTTGCTCGACCGCATCCTTCTGCTTGACGGACAGGTTGATCTGACGGTTCTTGCGGTCGACGTTGGTAATCATGGCCTCGACCTTGTCGCCTTCCTTCAGGTGGGTGCGGATATCCTCGACCCGGTCGCGGGAAAGTTCGGAGGCGCGCAGGTAGCCGTCCATCTCGCCGCCGATGTCGATCACGGCGCCCTTGGCGTCGAGCGACTTGACGGTGCCGGTAACGATGCTGCCCTTTTCATGGCTGGCGATGAAGGCGTTGAACGGATCGCCGTCAAGCTGCTTGATACCCAGGGAGATGCGTTCCTTGTCGGTATCGATGGCCAACACGGCGGCTTCCACTTCTTCGCCCTTGTGATAATTGCGCAGGGCCTCTTCGCCAGGCACGGACCAGGATAGGTCGGACAGATGCACCAGGCCGTCGATGCCACCAGGCAGACCGATGAACACGCCGAAATCGGTGATCGATTTGACCTGGCCGGACACCTTGTCGCCCTTCTTGAAGTTCATGGAGAAATCTTCCCATGGGTTGGCCTTGCACTGCTTCATGCCCAGCGAGATACGGCGACGTTCCTCGTCGATCTCCAGGACCATGACCTCGACCTCGTCGCCAAGGGAAACAACCTTGGACGGATTGACGTTCTTGTTGGTCCAGTCCATCTCGGACACGTGCACCAGACCCTCGATGCCCGGCTCGATCTCGACGAACGCGCCATAGTCGGTGAGGTTGGCCACCTTGCCGAACATCCGGGTGCTGGTGGGGTAACGACGGGACAGGCCCACCCACGGGTCTTCGCCCAGTTGCTTGAGGCCCAGAGAAACGCGGTTCTTTTCCTGATCGAACTTGAGCACCACGGCGGTGACTTCGTCGCCGACGTTGACCACTTCGGTCGGGTGCTTGACCCGGCGCCAGGCCAGGTCGGTGATATGAAGCAGGCCGTCGATGCCGCCCAGGTCGACGAAGGCGCCATATTCGGTGATGTTCTTGACGATGCCCTTGATGGTGGCGCCTTCCTTCAGGTTGGCCAGCAGCGTCTCGCGCTCTGCACCCATGCTCTGTTCCAGCACGGCCTTGCGGGACACCACGACGTTATTGCGCTTGCGGTCCAGCTTGATGACCTTGAACTCGGATTCCTTGTTTTCGAACGGTGTGGTGTCCTTGACCGGGCGGACATCGACCAGCGAACCGGGCAGGAAGGCGCGGATGCCATTGCACATAACGGTCAGACCGCCCTTGACCTTGCCGTTGATCACACCCTTGACCACGCGACCCTCTTCCATGGCGGCTTCCAGGTCCAGCCAGGCGGCCAGGCGCTTGGCGCGGTCGCGGGACAACTTGGTGGAGCCGTAACCGTCTTCCAGGGACTCGATGGCCACTTGCACGAAATCGCCGATCTTGACATCCAACTCGCCGTGATCGTCCTTGAATTCCTCGGTCGGAATCAGGCTCTCGGACTTGAGGCCTGCATTGACGGTGACGAAGTTGTTGTCAATAGCCACCACTTCGGCGGTGATAACCTCGCCGGAGCGCATCTCCTGCTTGGCGATGCTTTCTTCGAACAGGGCGGCAAAACTTTCCATGGGGGATGAGACGGTAGAGGTTGCGGTTGCAGTGGGCATGAATGAAAGGAACCTAATCAATTTCCGTATCGCCCGGCCAGCGGGTTCACGGGGGGTTAGTTAAAAAAAACGCCAAGCCCGGACCATTCCGGGTTCAGCCTTGGCTGGCCTCACGGTACCAGCCGATGACCAGATTCACGGCGTGCGCGATAGTCATATCGGTCGTTTCCAGCAAATGGGCATCGGCCTCTTGTCGCAAAGGGGCGGCGGAACGGTTCGCGTCGCGCGCGTCGCGTTCCCGCAGGTCCAGCACAAGGGCCGGCAGACTAGCATCGAATCCTTTTTCGATCAACTGCTTATAGCGTCTTTTCGCCCTTTCCTCGGCCGTCGCGGTCAGGAACACCTTGACAACCGCATCGGGAAATACCACCGAGCCCATGTCACGACCATCGGTGACCAGACCGGGCGCCTTGCGGAAGCCGCGTTGCAGTTCCAGCAAGGCCGCACGCAGGGCCGGCAGCGCGGCGATCTGCGAGGCCGCCCGGCCCGCCGCCTCGGTGCGGATGGCATCGCCCACCGGCTGGCCAGCCAGATACACCTCGGCGCCGTCGAAACGCAGGTCCAGCGCCCGGGACAAGGCCACCAGGGCCGGCTCGTCGTCCAGGGCGACGCCGCTTTGCAGAGCGGCATAAGCGGTCACCCGATAGATCGCACCACTATCGAGGTAATGAAAACCCAGCTCGCGGGCCACCAACGCAGCCACGGTACCCTTGCCGGAGGCCGACGGGCCGTCGATGGCGATGACCGGGATGGATAGAATCAGTGCCATATTTTTCTCAAATACGCATTTCAGCCTACCGACACCGGCACCAGCACCATGGTGTCGTTGCCAAAGATGTCGATCACCTTCACGGCCACGGTATAGCGACCCGCTTGGGTGTAGGTGTGGGGTGCGGAGAGGAATTCCAGGTCGCGGTGCTTGCGGGTGCGGAAGCTTTGCCATTCGTTTTCGAAGAGGTAGCTGCCGGTCCAGCGTTCCTCGAACTTAGGCAATTCCCCTTGCACCGGGTCGATGCCGGGTAATGAACCTTCCACCCCGCTACCCACCGCCACCTTGATAATTTCCTTGCGGCTCATGTAGTCGAAATCCACCGCCCAGTAGTCCACCCAGTCTGTCCAGTTCTTGGTTAGCGTCTCGCGCGTGACAACGCTGTCCTTGTTTTTGCTCACCTTGATGAGCTGGCCCTGTTCGCACACGACCTGGCTTTTGCCGTCCTTGAGGCTGGCGGCGGCGGCTTCCGCCGCGCCTTGGGTGTAGTAAACGGAGAAGTCGGTCAGTTCGATCTGCAGCGTGAATTTGTCCTTTTTGTGGTAGCGCGGCGTGGCTTCGATGAAGCTGATGTCGAAAAACACCACCTGGCCTTTTTCAACCGCGCGCTTGTCGAACACTTCGGGTGGAATCTGCTTCGGCACCAGGTCGATGCCCTTCTGCTTTGCCTCGTCGAGCACTGCCGGGAACAGCCCCATCTCGAACTCGAAGGCCAGCATGTCCACGCGCGAGGCGCCGCGCTTGCGGCATTCGGTGATGACTTCCTCCACGAACAGCCGGCCCACCGGCAGGTTGATCGGGCCGATCACCACCAATCGTCCGGCGTTCTTGCCGTGGAAAAAACTTTCGCCCTCCAAAGGCTCGGCGCGATACGCGCGCAAGATCAGGTCGCGGAATTCGCGTTCCTTCTGCGCCAGCGCCTGCTCTTTCTGCTTGCCGGTGAGGCGTCCGCCGACGTTGAGATAGGCCTGACGCTCGTAGCGGCCAAGGTTCAACACCTCGAAGGCGCGGAACGGTTTGCCGGACTCCTTCAGCTCGCGCTGCACACCGATAAGGCGCTTGCGCGTGGTGTGGATGCCGAACTTGCCGAGGTCGGTGGCAATCCACTTGCGGCCCAGCTTTTCCGCGACCGCCGCCGTGGTGCCGGAGCCGCAGAAGAAATCGGCGATGAGATCGCCTTCGTTGCTGCTGGCTTTGATGATGCGTTCGAGCAGGGCTTCAGGTTTTTGGGTGGGGTAATCTGTGCCCTGAGTTGATGACGCTCCGATTCCCGTGATGTCATCCCACAGAGACTGAATGGAGACGCCCAAGCCGTCATCCAAGTATTGCTTCTTTTGAGGGACGGTTCCGGGCGTAGTTTGTACTATCAGACCCTTTGAAATGAGGTCTTGCATCGTCGCTTGGCTATATCGCCAATATCGCGTGACGCCCATGATCTCGTAGCTTGGGTTTCCCTTTGCTGCACCACCCGGTCCTATCATGCTGACGAGCCTGTATCTTCTTCCCGTGTCAGCGTCGGTGTATTTGAAGAACGAGCTGATGTATTCCTCCGAGTAGGGAAGAAACACATTATTAAAAATGTAGGCCGGAGATATTGCGTAAGCGAACACCGTGTCCGTGTTTGCGCCCATGTATTTGCTCCCTTGACCAATGTTTCCCTTGACCGTGTGAGCCCGCTTCCATGTGATTTCGTTGATGAAGTTGTGCCGCCCAAAAACCTCGTCCATTGCCAAGCGGATGAACGCATTCACCCGCCAATCGCAATGCACATAGATGCTTCCTTCGTTATGCATCAAATCCCGCATCAAAATCAGCCGCTCGTAAATCATCGAAATGAACGAATCTGCCCCGCGCCCCCAGGTGTCGCGGTAGGCGATCTGTTCGAGCAGGTTCGGTTCCTTGTGGAAGGTCTCGCCGCCGATCTCGATGTCCATCGAAAAATCCGCGCCGACATCGAATGGCGGGTCGATGTAGATGAGCTTCAGCCCGCCCGCGTCCTCGATCTGGCGGCGCAACGCGCCGCTCTTGAGCGAGGAGAGAATCAGCTTGTTGTCACCCCAGATGAGTTTGTTGGTCCAGCCTTTGAGCTGGCGGCCGCGGGTGTCGAACAGGTCGGTTTGAATTTCCGGCGCTTCCTGGCGCGGCTCGTCCACGTGCTCCAGCGACTGGAACGGCAGCACGGTGGTGCAGACATCGCGGGTCTTGCCGTTCCACACCAGCTCCACCTCGCGCTTGTCCTCGAACAGGATGAAGCGGTATTTCTCCGGCAGCGGCTTGCCCTGCTGGATGAGCTGGGTCAGATCGCGCTTTTCGGCGTCGGTCAGGTCGTAGGCTTCTTTGGGGGGTTTGGCCATGGGTCAGAAAACGCTTTTCATTGATAAAGCCATCATTTCGTGAACCGGTTTAGCAATAAAAATGTGTTTATATATCAATTGGTTAATTTCATTCATTGCTATATTCCATTGCTAACGAGCCGCTTTGGGGCTGCTTTCTAGTTATTGGCGAGCACCCAACGCGGGTAGCGCCGGGAACCCTGGTTACGGATTTTTCCTTCCTCGCGCAGCGCAGTGAGAAGGTTGCGCACTTTATTTTCTTTCTGCTGCTGATCCAGATTGTCCGGTAGCTTGCTTATCAGCAAATCCCGGATTTCGCTTGTGGTGGCCTGCTTCCACTGCGTAATGTAATCAAGGATCAGCTTGCGGTAGTGCGTGTCATCCTGCCTTCGTGTGCGGATGTAATCGGCCTTGTGTCCTGCCACCTCCGCGACGCTGGCGGAGATATGAATCGCGGGCTTGCGTCCTTCCACCAGGCCGCGCTTGCGCAGGCTTTTCAAAACGATTTCATCCGGCAACTCGCCTTTTTGGATCCGGTCCAGCGCAAGTATTTCGCCGAGGGTGAAGTCGCTGTGAATGATCAGCGCACGACTGTAATTTTCATCCTGAAAACGGCCTGGCAGGTGCAGCACAACATGGCCAGGGTCGCCAAGATCGTAATCCGGCAGGGGCAGGTAGCGCCGCGCCTGTCCGCGAAACATGACTTCGCGGATACCAAATCCCATGGTGTCGATCATGCGCAGGTGAACCATGGCTTCCGCCAGAAAGCGATTGCGGTAACGGCTTGGTGTTCTGTTGCCCAGCACATAGTCGACGGGCGAGCCATCGAAGAAATTCCCCGCGTTCTGGAAAACGAGTTCGCCCGGACGCTCGATCACCAGCACCCGCTCGCAGCGACTGTAATCCTGATGCGCAATGCAGTTATGCAGCGCTTCGAGCACGATGCGCTGGTCGTATTTGGCGATTTCCAGCGGGATCAACTGGCCGGGTGGCAGTATGGTCAGGCGGATGTTGCGGATACGCTGATAAAGCCGGGAGGTGGCGAGCAGGAAGGGGGGATGGAAGTGTTCGTAGGCGAGTTCCTCGCCCTCCAGTTTCCAACTCAATTCGGCCACATGCGGGCTCAGGTAATGGGTGGCCTCCGGTTTGCCTAGCAAAAGCAGCGCCGCGCGGGTGATGCCGCCCTGTATGGTCAGCTTGGCTTTGTCGAGAAACGTGGCCTCATCCCACGCTTGTATGGTTTCTTCCGGGATGCGGTCGCTATATTTTGCCAAAAAAATTTCCCGTGCTTTGGTCAGGGCTTCGGGATCAAGATCGGCCAGTACGGCTTTCGGACAGACTACGGCAGACCAGTCCTCTGCCGCACCTTGAGCACGGATTTCGTCCTGCTTGGCGAGATTGAGACCGGCCAGGCTTTCTCCATCGCGCGCGTAGTAGTGGCCGTTCCATGCAATGGGGATGCCACGCGGCGCGGCTGGAATCTCAAATACCACCACACGGCCTTGAGGCGTATTTAACTCGTGTATGGCGCGGAAGGTCGCCGAGGGATCAACGCCCTGCGCGATTTGATGTTTCAGGCTGTGCAAGCGCTCGGTGTCCTCGCGATAGCTTGTGCCGATCACGCGCCGAGTCTTGTTGTCCACGCCAAACACCAGCCAGCCCGCTTCGCACGCGCGCAGATTGGCTTCGTTGCTGAGCGCGGAAAAATACTTGCCTATGTCCGGAGTTGAAAAGTTGTCGTTGGCATCCTTGAATTCGACGCACTCGCCCTCCCAGCCTGCAAGCAGATTGTCGAGTTGATGGCGCAGTTGCTCAGGCGTCATTCTCATCCTGAAAATCCACAAAGCCCGCGACAAGCGCGGCAAATGTCTTGGGCGGGTTGCGCTCGTAGCCTTGCTGGTCCACGTATACGAAACGGTAGACCGGGCCGCCTTCCGCCTGGCTTGCCTGGGTGGCATCCTCGCACCACTGGCGCAGCCGGTTCATTTTTTGCGGCAGGTCGAGTTCGACCCGGCCTTTGGTCTCGATAGTCCAGATTGTTCCATCCGTCGTCTTGACGAGAAAGTCGGGAACATAGTTGGAGAGGTCGCCATCGGCCTTGACGTAGTCGATCTTGAAACCGACGGCGAGGTAATTCTTGGCGAAGGCGGCGACGTCCGGCGCAGCATCGAGAAAACCGGCGAAGGCCAGCTCGAAGCCCCCGGCGTGCGGCTCGCCGACGATCTTGCTGAACAGCGATTTTTTCGGCGCGAGGTAGGGGCGGTTCTCGGTGCGGAAAGGCCGCGTGTCGCGCAGGCGGATGCGGTCTTCGATGCGCACTCCACCAGCGTCCTGGATGGTGAGCGCGTTGATGGCCTTCTTGAATGAATCAAACAACGCCTTTCCGGCCTCCGGCTCGGAGAGATTGCGCAGCACCACCGGGTCTTCCAGATTCACCGGCGAGGCTGAGAACAGATGCCCGCCCATGAACGCCTTCACCTTGGGATAAAGAATGTCGTAGCCGCCGACGAGGCGCAGTTCTTTCAACAATTGACGCGCAAAAAAACCGACTACGGATCGGTAGTCGGCGGGGCCTGTGCCATCGAGCTGGATGGTGTGGTGCACCTCGGCGTCGAGCATGGTCTTGAACACGATCTCGCGCGTTTGCTCCGGCGTGAAGGGCTTGAGCGGAAGTTTGTCATTGCCGAATTTTGCCGGATCGAGTGCGTCGAGGTCTTTGAACTCGCGGTTAAAGCGCCGCGTGAGCCGGGGCAGCGCGATGTCCAGCGCGTCAATATCCTTGTTGGTGTCCTGCGTGTCCACTTCGACGATCAGCGAATCCTTGCGCCCGGTGCCCGGCCCCATCGGCACATGCTCGAAGGTGACACCCTCGCTCTGGATGGATTCGACAAATTCCATGAAGGCGGGCGTGCCCATGACCGAGACGGTTTCCGCCATGTCCGAGCCGAAGTACATGCGGCGCAAACCCCGACCCAAAGTCTGTTCGGGGAGAATGTTGCTCGGGGCTGCGAATGCGCGCAGGCCAACGATAGTGGTGACATTGCGCACGTCCCAGCCTTCCTTGAGCATCAGCACCGAGACGATGGCCTTGTGCGGCGAGTTCCACGTGTCGATCTCGTTGGCCTCCTTGCGCAGCTTTTCCAGTTCGTCCTTGCTCTTGCCCGAAGCGGCCTCGGAAATTTCACCGTTGTTCTTGGTGTGGATGACGAGCACCGCGCCTTGCAGTTCAGAGCAAATCTTCTCCAGATGCGCGCCGACCTCGTCGCAGTTACGGGTGTCGTCCACCATAACGAACAGCACGGCCTTCTTGCCCAGCGCTTGGTGCTCGGCATAGCTCTTGCGCCACTCTTCAATGCCAAGTTGCAAATAGTCTTCGTAGCGTTCGGTAAAGATTGCGCTGGTGTGTTCTTGCAACCGGGTGCGGCTGGCGGCATCCGGCAACACCGGTTGCTTGACGACACCCTGATAAATCGCCTCGACCAACGGGTAATCCGAGACGGTCTGCACGAAGATCGCACCGTTGTTGTGGCGCGGTGTGGCGGTCACGTCCACCTGCAGGGCGAGACGGCCGTCTTTTTGCAACATGCGATGATGAATGTCCTGGATGCTTTTGAACCAGGCCATTTTCGGGTCATGGATGTGATGCGCCTCGTCGTTGAACACCGCCAGCTCGTCAATCTCGCGCACAACCTCGCCAAGATCGGTCTTGCTGTCGGTGGTCTTGCCCACCGGCTTGGGGCCGAACGGATCGAGGAAGTAGTCGCGCAAATCGTCGTCATCCAGCGATGGCTCGCGCACGTCGCCGAGATAGACGCGATGGATGTTGGTGAGAAAGAGGTTGCCCGTCTCCCGCACCACGCGCACGTCGTCCTGAATATGCAGCGTGAGCTGGAAGTCGTCGCGCCAGTTGCGGCCTTGGTGACCGTTGTCCGGAAGAATGGGATCGTTGAAGAAGATGCGCAGTCCGTCGAAGTCGGCGCGCAGCCGGTCAAGCACAATGATGTTCGGCGCGATCAGCAGAAAGTTGCGCGCCAGCGTCGAATCGGTTTCGTAGAGCTTGTGAAAAAAACTCCAGGCAATGAGCAGCGACAGAACCTTGGTTTTGCCTGCGCCGGTGGCCATCTTCACGACGTAACGCGGCCAATCCTCGTCGAACATGTTGGTCGAAACAGCACCCGAAGCATCGAAGCGCAGCAAATCAAACTTGTCGCGCACCTTGCGCACGTCATGCAGCCAGATCACTGTCTCCACCGCCTCGCGCTGCGCGAAGTAATAGCGGAACGGCGATAGCGTTCCGTCAGCTTGCTCGACCAAGTGCTCGGTCTCGAACCACCAGTTCAGCAGCGCGCGCGATGTCTCCGAAGCGCCCACATAGCTATCGGCCCGCCATGCAGAGACCTCGCTGCGAATTTTGGCGACCAGCGGCGGCAGCAGCTTTTCATACGCAGTGCTGCGCAGCTCTTCTGCCGCCGGGAACCAGCGCTGGTCCGGCAACAGCTCGGCATAAGGCGAAGACGGAAAGTCGGGATGCAGGGACATCGCGTTATTGGGTGATGGATTTGAACACGTCCCAATAGCTCGGGAAGGTCTTGGCGGTGCATTTCGGGTTGTTGATCCGCACCGGCACGCCGGCCAGGCTGACCAGCGAGAAACACATGGCCATGCGGTGATCGTCGTAGGTGTCGATGACCGCGTTGGCCGTCAGTTTGGCCGGCGGCGTGACCCGGATGAAGTCGGCGCCCTCCTCCACCGTCGCGCCGACCTTGCGTAGTTCAGCGGCCATGGCGGCGATGCGGTCGGTCTCCTTGACCCGCCAGGAGGCGATGTTGCTGAGCGTGGTGGTGCCATTGGCGAAAAGGGCGAGGATGGCCAGGGTCATGGCGGCGTCGGGGATGTGGTTGCAGTCGAGGTCGATGGCGGTAAGACGGTCGGCGCAGGCGAGACGACTCTCGACCCAGTTTGGACCGAAGCCGATCTCGGCGCCCATTCTTGCCAGCGCCTCGGCGAAGCGGACGTCGCCCTGGATGCTGTCGCGGCCGATGCCTTCGACCCGCACCGGGCCGTGGCCGATGGCGCCGGCGGCAAGGAAATACGAGGCCGACGAGGCGTCGCCCTCGACCTCGATATGGCCGGGGCTTTGGTAGGTGGCGGCGGGCACGATGAAGCTCGCCCAGCCGTCGCGCTGGACCTCGACGCCAAAGCGCCGCATCAAATTCAGGGTGATCTCAACATAGGGTTTGGAGATCAACTCGCCCTCGACCTGTATCGTCACCGCCCGCCCCAGCAAGGGCGCCGAGAGCAATAGACCGGTGAGGTACTGGCTGGAGACGTTGCCTTTGACCCGGATTTCGCCGTCATTCGGCGTGGGTGGGAGGATATGCAGCGGCGGGTAGCCGTCGTTTTCCAGGTAGTCGATCTGGGCGCCAGCCTGGCGCAAGGCATCGACCAGGTCGCCGATGGGCCGCTCGTGCATACGCGGCACCCCGGTCAGGGTGTAGTCGCCGCCGGCCAGGGCGCAAGCGGCGGTGAGCGAGCGGAAGGCGGTGCCGGCATTACCGAGGAACAGGTTGGCGTACTTGACCGGAAAGGCGCCGCCGACGCCCTCGACCCGGTAGTCGTCGGTGCCTTCGTGACGGGTCCAGTGCACGCCCAGATGTTTCAGGGCCTCCAGCATCACGCGGGTGTCGTCGGAATCGAGCAGCGCCTTCACTTCGGTCGTGCCTTCGGCCAGGGCGGCCAGCAGCAAAACGCGGTTGGATATGCTCTTCGAGCCGGGCAGGCGCACCGTGCCGCGAGCACCATGGGCGGCGGGCAGGTCGATATGGTCGGTAGTGGTCATTCGTCGTTTTCCAAGTGAGTGCCGGCCGGCGCCCAGTTGCCACGCGCCTTACTGGCCCGGATAAAGGTATCGAACAAGGTTTGGCCGTCGCCGGCCATTAGTGCGTCACGCAGGCGCGAAAGCCGCGAGACGTAGGCATCCAGCTCGGCCGCCAGCGCCTCGCGGTTGGCCAGGGCGATGTCGCGCCACATCTCGGGCGAGCTGGCGGCGATGCGGGTGAAGTCGCGAAAACCACTGCCGGCGAGACGGAAATACAGCCCGGCCTGCGGCCGCGAGGCCAACTCGTCGACCAGGGCGAAGGCCGCCAGGTGCGGCAGGTGGCTGACCGCGGCAAACACCCGGTCATGTTCGGCGGCGGTCATCTCCATCAGCCGCGCACCGCAGGCCCGCCACAGGTCGGCTACGGCCGCGACGGTCGCGGCCGCGTTCTCGGGCAGCGGCGTCAGGATGACATTGCGACCGGCATACAGGTCGGCCCGTGCCGCCAATGCCCCGCTCTTCTCGGCGCCGGCGATGGGGTGGCCGGGCACGAACCGCCCAACCTGCTCGCCCAGGCCGCGCCGGGCGGCGGCGATGACGTCCTGCTTGGTGCTGCCGGCGTCGGTCAATAGGGCGTCAGCGGCCAGATGCGGCGCGATGCGGACGAAGGTCTCGGCCATGGCGCCGACCGGCATGGCCAGCAGGACGCCATCCGCGCCAGCGACCGCCTGTTCCGGGCTGTCAGCGATCTCGTCGACGATGCCCAGCGACCGGGCGGCGTCCAGGTTGGCGCGGTCGCGGCCATAGCCGATGACCTGGCGCACCGCGCCGGCCTGCTTCAGGGCCAGCGCGACCGAGCCGCCGATCAGCCCGACGCCGAGTACGGCGAGACGGCGGATCATCCTAGAAACGGCAGTTGGACGGGGCGGAGTGTGCGATTTTTAGGGTGCAGGGCAAGGCGCAACGACGCGGAATGGTCGTTCCATTCCAAGGAGTTGCAACACCGCCATGTGCCATAAAAATGGTGCAATCCACCCCGTAGCGATCTCACCAAACGGGTGAACCCATAGTTCCTGTAGAAACCCAATAGCCTCATTGCATTAAGCCTCTCGTGAAGCGGTTAACTGCCGTTTCTAGGATCATTGACCCAGCACCTCGGCCAGCGCCGTCAGGAAACGGGCGTTTTCGCTTTCCAGACCGATGCTGACCCGTAGATGCTCGGGCATCCCATAGCCGGCGACCGGCCGGACGATCACGCCGCGTTCGAGCAAGGCCCGGTTGACGGCGGCGGCATCGCCCACCCGGCAGCAAACGAAGTTGCCGTGCGACGGGATGTACTCGACGCCCAGTTCGCGCAGCCCTGCGGTCAACTGGACCATGCCGGCGGCGTTGATGGCCAGACACTCGGCCAGAAATGCGTCGTCATCCATGGCCGCCACGGCCGCCGCCTGGGCCAGGCTACTGACGTTGAAGGGCTGCCGCACGCGGTTGAGCAGGTCGGCCAACTGCGGCGCGCATAGCGCGTAGCCGACGCGCAGACCGGCCAGGCCGTAGGCCTTGGAGAAGGTGCGGGTGACGATCAGATTGGGGTGCGCCGCGAGCCAGGCCAGGCTGTCGCCGCGCAGGTCGACGGCCAGATATTCGTAGTAGGCTTCGTCCAGCACGACGGCGACCTCGGCCGGTACGGCAGCGATAAACGCGGCCAGCTCATCCGGACGAGCCAGGGTGCCGGTCGGGTTGTTGGGGTTGGCGATGAACACGATGCGGGTATCGGGCGCGATCGCCCGGAGCATGGCGTGCAGATCGTGGCCCCAGTCCCTGGCCGGCACTACGATGCCGCGCGCGCCGGCGGCCTGGACCGCGAGCGGATAGACGGCAAAGGCATATTGCGAGTAGACGGCGCTGGCGCCGGGCGCCAGTAAGGCCCGGGCGGCCATTTCCAGGACGTCGTTGGAGCCGTTGCCGAGCACGATCTGCTCGCGCGTCACGGCCAGACGCTCGGCCAGCGCCGACTTCAGGCCATAACCGTTGCCATCCGGATAGCGGGCCGCTTCCAGCAGCGCATTCTCGATCGCCGCCAGGGCGCGCGGGCTGGCGCCGAGCGGGTTCTCGTTGGAGGCCAGCTTGACGATGTCGGCCTCGTCCAGACCCATTTCGCGGGCCACCTCCGAGATCGGCTTGCCGGGTTGATAGGGGGCAATAGCGCGGATGTGCGCGGGGGCGTGATCGATCAGCGACATGGAGGTGCGATCAAAGTGCCGCCGGATAGGCGCCCAGCACCTTCAGGGACAGCGCGTGGCCGGCGGCCTTGTCGATGGCCTCGGCCACTTTGGCGTCCTGGCGATGGCCTTCGAGGTCGATGAAGAAGACATATTCCCAGGCGCCGCTCTTGGCCGGACGGGACTCCAGCTTGCTTAGGCCGACGCCCAGGCGGGCGAAGGGTTCGATCAGTTCCAGGAGCGCGCCGGGTTTGTTCCTGGCGTAAACGGCCAGCGAGGTCTTGTCGCGGCCGGAGGGTGCGGGCGCGGCCGAGCTCTGGCCGATGACCAGAAAACGGGTGGTGTTGCCGGCATCGTCCTCAATGTCAGGCGCGGCCACCAGCAGGCCATAACGGCTGGCCGCGTTCTCGCCGGCGATGGCGGCGGCATCGGGCTGCTCGGCCGCCAGGTGGGCCGCCTCGGCATTGCTGGCCACCGCGACCCGTTCCACGCCGGGCAGATGGGCGTTCAGCCAGCCGGCGCATTGACCGAGCGACTGAGCGTGAGAATAGACCACCCGGATGCCGTCCAGACCGTCTACATGACGCAATAGGTTCTGGTGAACGCGCAGCATGACCTCGCCGCAGATGGTCAAGGAGGTGGTCAGCAGCAGATCGAGCGTGCGGCCGATGGCGCCCTCGCTGGAGTTCTCCACTGGCACGATGCCGTAGTGGGCCTGCCCCTGCTCCACCGTGCGAAAGACCTCGTCGATGCTGGCCGCTGCCATGCCCTGGGTATCCCGACCGAACTGCTTGATCGCCGCCGCTTCAGAAAAGGTGCCCTGCGGCCCGAGATAAGCCACGGTCATCGGTTGTTCCAGGGTCCGGCAGGCGGACATGATCTCCTTGAACAGCCGTTCCACCGACTCGTTCGGCAACGGCCCGCCATTGGCCGCCTGAAGCCGGCGCACCACCTGGGCCTCGCGTTCAGGTCGATAGATAGGCGCGCCGTTCTTGATATGGCCGACGGCCTGGGCCAGACGGCCACGCTGGTTGAGCAACTCCAACAGTTGGTCGTCCAGGGCGTCGATCCGGCGACGCAGTTCGATGAGTTCCTTGTTCATCCGTGTTTCTGTTCGAAAGCGTCCATGAAATCGGCCAGGGCCTGGACGCCGTCCAGCGGCATGGCGTTGTAGATCGAGGCGCGCATCCCGCCCACCGATTTGTGACCCTTGATTTGCAGGATGCCGCGCTGTTTGGCCTGTTCGATGAAGGACTCGTCCAGCCTTGGATCGCGCAGCGTGAACGGCACGTTCATGCGCGAGCGGCAGGCCGGCTGCACTGGGTTGTGGTAGAAGCCGCTGCGGTCGATCGTATCGTAGAGTATCCGCGCCTTCTGAATGTTGACCTGCTCCATCGCCGCCAGGCCGCCCTGACGAAGCAGCCACTTGAAGACCAGGCCGGCCATGTAGATGGCGAAGGTCGGCGGGGTGTTGAGCATGGAATGGTTTTCGGCCTGCACGGCATAGTCGAGCAGGGTCGGCATACCGGCCGCCGCCTTGCCCAGCAGGTCGGCGCGAACGATGGCCAGACAGACGCCAGCCGGGCCGATGTTCTTTTGCGCCCCCGCATAGATCAGGCCGAAGCGCGACACGTCGATGGGCCGCGACAGGATGTGCGAACTCATGTCCGCCACCAGCGGCACATCGTGCGGCAGGCTGGCGAAGTCGAATAGTTCGACGCCGCGTATGGTCTCGTTGCTGCACAGGTGCAGATAGGCGGCGGCAGGATCCAGCTCCAGGTCCGACCAGGCCGGAAATAAGGTGAAGCCGTCAGCCTCGGTAGACGCCACCTGGCGCACCGCGCCGAAGCGCTGGGCCTCCTTGTAGGCCTTCTTGGACCAGTCACCAGTAACGATGTAATCGGCCGTGCCGCCGGCCAGCAGGTTTATCGGCACCTGGGCGAATTGCATCGTTGCGCCGCCTTGCAGGAACAGCACCCGGTAATGGGCCGGAATGCCCAGCAAGGCCCGCAGATCGGCCTCGGCTGCTTCCAGAATGGAACCAAACTCCTTGCCTCGGTGGCTCATCTCCATGACCGACATGCCGCAGCCATGCCAGTTCATCAGCTCGTCGCTGGCCTGCTCCAACACTTCGCGGGGCAGGACGGCCGGCCCGGCGCTGAAATTGTGAATACGTTCCACGAGTCAAACTCCGTAATATATAGCTGTAGTTTCTTGCTTACAGCGCTGCCAAGCTCATGGCGAAAATCGAATTCGCCAAACCAGCAGGCCATTACCGCTTGTCGATAGTGGATGATTATAGCCGGCGGTTCCAGGCTATGGCGCTATCGAAACGGGTTAACCGGCGCAAAACGCGAAATTGCGGACCGGCCTATGGAACGCGATTTATCTGGTTTCACTGCGCGTCGCCCTCGTTCCGCGACAGCCCCAGCTTCTTCATCTTCTCCCACAGGTTTTTTCGGGAGATGCCCAGCGCCTCGGCGGTACGGCCCAGGTGACCGGCGTAATTGTCCAGTATCTTGAGGATGTAACGGCGTTCACTTTGGGCGACAAAATCCGACAGCGGCAAGGACTCGTTTGAGTCGGAATCAGAATCCGTCTCGCCGTCGAACAGGGCTAAAATGCCGACCTTCAGGCCCGGCGTCAGGATGCTTCCGCGTTCTACCGCGTGCCTGAGTTCGCGCACGTTGCCCGGCCAGTCGTGGGTGAGTAGCGCTTGTTCGGCCTCGTCGCCGAAACGCTTATCTGGGGCGACCTCGGCCAGGAAACGGCGGGCCAGCCAGAGGATGTCCTCGCGCCGTTGCCTGAGCGGCGGGATCTGAATCTGGATGACGTTGAGCCGGTAATACAAATCCTCGCGGAATCTGCCTTGGGTGACCAGTTTCTTCAAATCCTGATGGCTGGCCGAGAGCAGATGCAGGTTGACCGGAATGCTTTTGTCGCCACCAACGCGGGTGACCCGCCGCTCCTGAATAACCCGCAACAGCTTGACCTGCATGGACAGCGGCATGTCGCCGATCTCGTCGAGGAACAGGGTGCCGCCGTCGGCCTGTTCGAATACCCCTTTGCGCGTGCGCACCGCGCCGGTGAACGCGCCTTTTTCATGGCCAAACAGTTCGGCCTCCAACAGCCCTTCCGGAAATGCGCCGCAGTTCACGGCGATGAAAGGCGCATTGTCGCCTTCCGGCGCCAGGCGGTGGAAGGCGCGCGCGACGACCTCCTTACCGACACCGGATTCGCCGGTAATCAGCACAGTGCGTGCCTGGGTGGCCAATTGCGGCAATTGCGCCTCAATCCGGCGCAGGGCCGGCGAAATGCCCAACCCGGGATCGACGACAGCATGTGCCGGTGGAGCGGCCAGGGCGTAGAGCCTGAGCTTGGCGACCAGTGCGTCGAGGTCGAACGGCTTGGTCAGGTAATCGGCGGCGCCCAACTTGAGTAGTTCCACAGCCTGGTCGACCGCGCCGTAACCGGTAATGAACAGCCAGGGCGGCAGCGCCGGAGAATTCGCAGCGGCTTCGCGGAACAAGGCATCGCCGCCCATGTCGGGCAGGTGCAGATCGGACAACACCAGACCGAAACCGCCGCGCGCCAGCCATTTGCGCCCTTCCGCCCCGCTATGCGCCCATTGGGCTTGAAAGTCCTCCAGTTCGAATCGCTCCATGAGGGACTCGCCCATAATGGTGTCATCTTCAATCAGCAAGATGTTGAGATCACGTTTCACGACTCGACTCCAAGGGTAGGCTGACGGTGAAACGGGTGAAGCCGGGTATGCTTTGCACTGAAATCGCACCATGAAGTTGGTCAACCAGTTGGTAGGTGACCCACAGACCCAGTCCATGCACCTCGCCTTCGCCGAAATAGGGTTCAAACAAGTGCTGCCGGCGGCGTTCGGGAATTTCAGCGCCGGCATTGCCCACCATCAGTTGCAGTCCGTCTTCGGTCAGGCCGATGGCACAGACCACCTGGCCATGCTCCGGACTCGCCTGCGCGGCGTTGAGGAGTAAATTGAGCAGTATCTGGCGAATTTGCGCCGAAGGTAGCGGGAGTGGCTGAGTCACCTCATTACGCCATTCCAGGCCGATGAATTTTTTCTGGATATTGGCGGCGATCAGGGTGCGCACGTCTTCCAGGTCGTTCGTAGTCAGCGCGCGCGATTCCAGTTTGGCTTCCACCAGCAGCGCGGAAACGGTCTCCCGAATTTGTTGTAGTCCCCGTTCAATCAATGCCAGCGTCTTTTCCGTATTGTGATCGGCGCCGCCTCGCCGGCGGTAATTGCTGATGGCATTCAACATGCCGCCCAGGGGGTTATTGATCTCGTGGGCGATGCCGGCGGACAAACGGCCGATGGCGGCCAGGCGGTCGCTGTGCGCGAGGTGTTTTTCCAGTGCCTGTTTGCTGCGCAGTTCTTCCACCATGCCCTGGAAACGTTCAGCTAGCTGACCAATCTCGTCTCGACCATGGGGAAATTCGCAACGTATCGTATCGGGCAACTCCTTGCCGACCCGGCCCAGACAATCGGCCAGGTGAGACAGCGGCTCGGCCAGACGCTTGCCGGCCAACCAGCCCACGGGCAGGAGCAGAACCAGGGCAGCCAGGGCGGCATAGATCGTGCCGGTGGCCACCTCATTCAGGCGTGGACCGAACAAGACCTGGTCGTAGCGCTGCACCAGCCGACCCTGCAAGGTGCCATCCTCCGCCAATACCGGGGTCAGAATATAAAGATAGCGCCCGCTCGCGCCTTCCAGTACATGCTGCCGCCAATCCGACCGTTGCCTGAGTTGCCAGGCGAGCGCGAGGTCGTCGGTATCCCGCATGAAGTCGTCCAAGACTGCAAACCGGCGCGGCGCCGAAGAGGCAAACACCTGCCCGCGCGCATCCAGAAGGATCAATACCCGGCCGCTGTCGCTGGGGTTTTCGAGGGGAGTAAGCAGAATTTCATAGGCCTGCCAGACGTCATCGTGGAGCAAGGCCGGGCGCACCGTGCGGGCAAGCGTCTTACCCAATGTCTGGGTGTGGGAAATGAAATTGGCACGGGCCTGTCGGTAGCCCTGCCAAACCAGCGCGGCGGCAACGACCGCGGCCGTGACTACGATCACCAGACTCATGGCCAGCGGGGTCTTGTGGCGGTAGCTCAGGTTGTCGAGCATCAACCTTCCAGATAGCGCCAGTTAGCTTGAATGCTGTCGAACAGATGCAACTCGCCAATAGTGAAGCCGTTCAGGTTCAGACGCGCCAGCAGCATCCGGCCCGGCGGCGACCTGGTCATGGCGAGCAGCGCCTGGCGCAGGGTATTGAGCTCATCACCCCCCTTGCGGGCGACGATGGGCGGGAAGCCAAACAATGACGAACGCCAGGCTACCCGGGTTGCGCGGGTCATCTCCGGATGCAACCTGGACAGGCTATCCCAAATATAACCATCCACCGCCCCGCCGTGGGCCAGACCGGCCGCCACCGCCTCGATCACCTTGCGGTGGCCCCAGGTGTAGAAACCCTTCTTGAAGAAGCGCGTGGCATCCTCGCCCGCCCGTTTCAATTCGACCTGCGGAACCAGCCAGCCCGAGTTGGAATCCGGGTCGGAATAGGCAAACACCTTGCCGCGCAGATCAAGTATGGAGCGGGTGGCGCGGTCTTCGGCTGGGACGATCAGATAGGACCGGTATGACGGCTGTCCCGCATACACCGGCACCGCGACCAAATCGAGCCGGTCTTTCATCTGCACGTAGGGATAACCGCACAGCCAGGCGCAATCCAACTTGGCATCGGCCAGCAGGGTCATGATTTCGCGGTAACTGCCCCGCTGCACAAAGCGCATCGGCCGACGCAGCAAGGTTTCCAGATAGATGCGCCAGCGCTCCAGAAATTGCGCCTGTTCATCGAGGATAACCGGGGTGGTGCCGAACAATAGCGGCGCTTGCGCCTGCACCGCCAGGCTCGGCATGAGCAAGGCAGTGGCGGCGACTTTGAGCAGTTTTCTGCGGGACAAATCCAATCCAGTCTCCTGTCGTGGCCATATCCAATATTACCAATTGGTAATATCAAATCGTCAAGTGGCGTCAATATTATTACCATTAGGTAATGTATTAGATTTATAACTGGTTGATTAAATTAAATTTATGGATTGGCACGATCCTTGCACTTACCAGGACAGCGTATCTGTGCGCCGAATACCAAACTAAGGAGATTGAATATGACTCAAACCGTGTCCCGCCGGGACTTCTTCAAGATGGGCGGTGGCCTAGCCGCCGGAGCCGGTGTCGCCGCCGCCGGTCTGACCCCGGCTAGCGCAGAAGCGGCCGTCAATACCGCCGCTTCGCTGCCATACAAGCCGAAACTAGTGACTCATGCCAAAGGCATGAAGGTCAATGAGCCGGTGTCATTCACCTATCCGGATGCCGCCAGCCCCTGCGTCGCGGTGAAGATGGGCGCACCGACGCCCGGTGGCGTCGGCCCGGACCAGGATATCGTCGCCTACAGCATCCTATGCACCCACCAGGGCTGTCCAACGATGTACGACACGAAAGACCGCTGCTTCAAATGCCCCTGCCACTTCAGCATCTTCGATGCCGAAAAAGGCGGCCAGATGGTGTGTGGGCAGGCTCCGAGCAAACTGCCGCAGATCGTCCTGGAACATAACCACAAGACCGACACGGTTAGCGCCGTGGCCGTCAACGGCCTGATCTTCGGCCGCCAAGCCAACGTTCTGTAAGAGAGATACCAATATGGCAAACGATCGCATCACCCTTCCCCCGGTCAACGCGAAGAAGACCAACATGACCTGCCACTTCTGCATCGTCGGCTGTGGCTACCACGTCTACAAGTGGCCCGAGGCCCAGGAAGGCGGCAAAGCGCCGCACCAGAATGCCCTGGGCCTGGATTTCCGCAAGCAGCTACCGCCGTTTTCCACCATCCTCTCCACCACCCAACAGAATGTGGTGACCGATAAGGACGGCCGCCGCCATAACATCCTCATCGTGCCCGACAAGGAGTGCGTGGTGAATCAGGGCGGCGGCTCGGTGCGCGGCCTGCACATGGCCAGCTACCTGTATGCTGATGGCACGCAGACAGGCGAACGGCTAAAGCATCCGCGTCTATTCACCGGCGACCAATGGCTAGAAACCGACTGGGAACAGGCGCTGGCCCTTTATGCTGGCCTGACCAAGAAGATACTCGACACCAAGGGTCCGCGCGAACTAGCCTTCGACTGCTTCGACCACGGCGGCGCCGGCGGCGGCTTCGAGAACACCTGGGGCTCCGGCAAGCTAATGTTTACCGCCCTGCAAACGCCACTGGTGCGTATTCACAACCGGCCGTCCTACAACTCCGAGTGTCACGCCACCCGCGAGATGGGCATCATGGAGTTGAACAACAGCTACGAAGATGCCGAAGTCGCCGACTGCATCATGTGCATCGGCGCCAATCCCTATGAGACCCAGACCAACTACTTCCTGGTGCACTGGCTGCCCAACCTGCAGGGCGGCACCGCCGACAAGAAACAGAAATGGTTCCCGGGCGAGGCGACGACTGAAACCCGGTTTATCTTCGTCGATCCACGCAAAACGGCGACCATCAGTATCTGCGAGGCCAGCGCGGCCAACCAGGTGCTGCACCTCGATATCCAGCCCGGCACCGACACGGCCTTGTTCAATGGCCTATTCACCTATGTCATCGAGCAGGGCTGGATCGACCGCGACTTCATCGCCAAGCGCACCAAGGGTATCGAGGAGGCCGCCGTGGCCAACAAGCTGAGTCTGGATGACTGTTCCAAGATCACCGGCGTCTCCGTGGCTAAACTCAAACAGGCGGCTGAATGGGCCTACAAACCCAAGGCCGGCGGCAAGCTGAAGCGCACCATGCATGGCTATGAGAAGGGCATCATCTGGGGCAACGACAACTACCTAATCCAATCTGCCCTGCTCGATCTGGTTATCGCCACGCACAACGTCGGCGGCCGGCGCGGCACCGGTTGCGTGCGCATGGGCGGCCACCAGGAAGGCTATGCCCGGCCGCCGCACCCGACCGGCGAGAAACTGTACAACGACCAGGAGATCATCAATGGCAAGGGCATGATGTATACCGCCTGGGGCGTCAACCCGTTCCAGTCGACGCTCAATGCCGAGAACTTCCGCAATGCCGTCTTGCGCCGGTCCGAGATCGTCAAGGACGCCATGCGCCAGGCACGGGGCGCGACCACGGCGCAGATGGTGGATGCGATCTACGACGCGGTCGCCAACAAGGGCGGACTGTTCGTGGCCCACATCAACCTGTACCCGACCATGATGGCCGAGGCGGCCCACCTGATGCTGCCGGCCGTGCATCCCGGCGAGATGAACCTCACCTCAATGAGCGGCGAGCGGCGCATGCGGTTGAGCGAGCGCTTCATGGACCCGCCCGGTTCGGCCAAGCCGGACTGCCTGATCGCCGCCGACATCGCCAACACCTTGAAGGCCATGTACCACGCCGAGGGCAACGCCAGGATGGCCGACCGTTTCAAGGGCTTCGAATGGAAGACCGAGGAAGACGCTTTCCATGATGGCTTCCGCCTCCAGGGCGCTAAAGACGTGGGTGGCGAGATTCACAGCCAGGGTGGCGACACCGGCAATCTGGCCACCTATGCGCTCCTTAAAGCGGCCGGCAACAACGGCGTGCAACTGCCGATCAAGGAGGTTAAGAACGGCAAGTTGATCGGCACCGAAATGCTCTACAGCGACAAGTTCGGCACCGGCGACGGCCTGGCCCAATTCAAGGCGTCACCGTGGAACGGCCTGTTCAAGGCGGTCCAGGGCCAGAAGGACAAGTACCGCTTCTGGGTCAACAGCGGCCGCGTCAATGAGGTCTGGCAGACCATGTATCACGAGCAATACGCCGCTGATGCCAAGGCCCGCTGGCCAATGGCCCCGGTGGAGCTGAATCCGGATGATGCCAAAGAACTGGGTGTGGGCAACGGTGACATCGTCGAAGTCTTCAACGACTACGGCAGCACCTACGCTATGGCCTACATCGTCCCGGAGATCAAGCGTAACCAGGTGTTCATGCAGTTCGGCCACTACAACGGCATCGAAGGCGACGTAACCACCGACGCGGTGGACCGCAACGTGTTGCCCGACTACAAGCACACCTGGGCTAACATCCGCAAGGCGGCCAAGGGTGAGTACAAGTCCACGGTCAGCTTCAAGAGCCGGCGTTACGCAGTCTGATGTTTTTAACGGCCGGCCCGAGGGCCGGCCGTTTATCAAATATCGTATTTCTTCATTTTTTCCCAGAGGTTTTTGCGGCTTATGCCAAGCTGGGCGGCAGTTTCGGCGATGCGGCCATCGTTACCGGCGAGCGCCTCGACGATATGGCAGCGTTCGCTGGCGGCAACATGATCCGCCAGGGTGCGCGCAGCCACGCGGCTCACACCCCCGTCGTTGACGCCGAATAGATCATTTGCGCTGAACTCCGGCGCCGCACTCAAGACACAGGCACGCTCCAGACAATGGCGCAGCTCACGCACATTACCCGGCCATGGCGCCGTCAGCAGCGCGGTTTTTGCTCCCGCATCGAGGCGACGTACCACTCCGCCGTTCGATAGTTCGGCCAGGAATCGCTCGGCCAGCCAGAGGATGTCCTCTTGCCGCTCGCGCAACGGCGGCACATCGATCTGTACAACATGGATGCGGTAATACAGGTCTTCCCGAAAACCACCGGTCTCGACCATCTTCTTCAGGTCGCGATTGGTGGCACAGATCAGGCGGATGTCGACCGGTATCGGCTTTTCACCGCCGACGCGCATGATGCTGCGCTCCTGTATGGCGCGCAGCAGCTTGACCTGCATCGCCAGCGACATATCGCCGATTTCATCGAGAAGAAGTGTGCCACCGTCGGCCTGCTCGAAACAGCCGCGGCGCTGCGACACAGCGCCGGTAAAGGCGCCTTTTTCGTGGCCAAAAAGCTCCGCCTCCATTAAGGTCTCGCTGATGGCACCGCAGTTCACGGCGACGAAGGGCTGGGTCTTGCCGGCACTCGCGACATCATGCAGCGCACGAGCGACCACTTCCTTGCCGACGCCGGATTCGCCGGTAATAAGCACGGTGCGGGCATTGGCCGCCACCCGCGGCAACATCGCCTCGATGGACCGCATGGCTCTGGAGATGCCGAGTTGGCGAAAACTATGGGCGGGCGGCGCCGCGCGGGCGCACAGGTCACGCACCTTGCCCATCAACACCGGTATGTCGAGCGGCTTGCTCAGGTAGTCTTCGGCGCCCAGCTTGAGCAACCTTACCGCCTGATCGATGGCGCCATGCCCGGTAATAAATAGGAATGGCGGCAACGGCTGACCGGCGGCAAGCAATTCGGCATACAGTTGTTCGCCGGAAATATCCGGCAAGCGAATATCGCTGACAACCAGCGCGTAGTCTTTGTTCCGTAGCGGTTGCAGGGCATCCCGACCGCGCCGCAGCCAGTCGCAGCCATAACCCTCGATATCGAAACGCTCGACCAGCGCCTCGCCCATGATGGGGTCGTCCTCAATCAGGCAGATACTGGGTTTCATGCAGTCGAATTCTCCAGTGGCAAGGTCACGACAAACCGCGTTTCACCCTCCAGCCAGTCGGCGACGATTTGACCGCCCAGCTGTGTCACGGTTTGATAGGTTACCCAAAGTCCGAGGCCATGGCCGCCTTCGCGGCCCGCGATGAAAGGTTCGAACAGGTGTTTGCGCACCGTCTCGGGCAAAGGGGCGCCGGTGTTTGCGACGGTGAGCATAAGCGCCTTGTCCGTCCAGCTTGCTACCATCCCGACGCGCCCGCCCGCATCGGCGGCCTGGACGGCGTTTAGCAGCAGGTTGATGAGTATTTGACGCACCAGGCCCGCGGGCAGATCGATTTTTTCCGGAGGTTCAACCTGCCAGTCGAGCGCAACCTGCTTTTTATCGGCCTGCGGTCCGATCAGGGTATGCACATCGTCAAAGTCGTGGCCGGTCAGCGGCCGGATCGGCACATGAGCCTCAACAAGCAGGGCGCCGATGGTTTCGGCGACCTGTTGCAGGCCCCGCTCCATCAAGGCGATGGTCTTCACGGTAGTCGGCTCCAGCGGTCCGCGTTGCTTCAGGTTGTCGAGCGCCATAAGCATCCCGCCCAGTGGATTGTTGACCTCATGGGCGATGCCCGCAGCCAGGCGACCGACGGCGGCAAGTCGCTCGTAGCTGAGTACTTCCTGTTCCAACAGCGCCTTTTCGTTCAATGCAGCGGCGGCCTCGCGATAGACGGCAAACAACTGACCAAGTTCGTCGCGGTAAGGGTAATTTTCGGCAGCCAGCAACAAAGCCGGTTTGCCCTGCATCAGTGCATCCATGCCGCGCGCCAAATCCACCAATGGTTCAGCCATGCGCCGCCCCCAGTACCAGTTGATCGGCAGTATGACGGCGACCACCAGCAGGCCAATCAGCGTACTGCGCACGGTCAAATCGAGAAAGCGCTGCAAAAAGGCAGCCTGATCGTGAGAGATGACCAGTATGCCGATCTGCCGCCCGGCCTCGGCGATCGGCGTGGCGATGTAGTAATGGCGCGCATCCGGGAAGTCGAAAGCATGCGTCGTGGTCAATGGAGTCTTACGCAATTCAGCCGCCAGATGGCGGTACTCTGGGTCGATACTGCCTAGATCCGACAATGTCGGTAGCCGCAACGGATCGCTGGCGACGAGGATTTGCATGGCGTCGTTGACCACGAAAATGGACTCGGCCTCGAAGGGGGCTTTTTTGAGTTCGGCATGAAAAGGCGCCTGCACGATTTCGAAGGCGCGCCAAAGATCATCGTGCAATAACAATGGGAACAAGGTCGTTGCCAAGGTGTGACTGAGGCTTTCCGTACTAATGAACAGGTCCTGCCTTAGGTCGTCATAGGCACGAAACATTAGCGCGGTCGAGATCGCCAGCGCTGAGGCAACGATGAGCATGCTACCCCACAGCGGTATCTTGTGCCGCAGGCTGAGATCAAAAACGCCCATCAATACTCGCCAAAGGCGTGCATCATCTTGGCCACATCGTCATACATGCGCTTATCACCAACGACGAAGCCATCAATATTAAGAAAATCAAGCAGGCGCCGGCCAATCAGTTCATCGCGCATGCCGAGCAGCGCCCCCTGCATGGCCCGATAATCCTCCTCGGCCACGGCATGGTGGGCGACGAAAGGCGGGAATCCGTACTCCGCCGACTTGTCGATGATGCGTGTCTTGCCGGTAATGTCCGGCCGCAATCTAGATAGCGTATCCCAGACATAGCTGTCGACCGCGGCGCCTTGGGCGAGCCCCGTGGCAACCGCCTCGATCGCCTTGCGATGCGACCAGGTAAAAAATGTTTTGCGGAAGAAATGAGCTGGGTCTTCGCCCAGTTGGCGTACCTGGTAACGCGGAGAAAGATAGCCAGTGTTGGAGTAAGGATCAGCGTAGGCGAAGACGGCGCCCTTCAAATCCCGCATACCCTTGCGGGCGTTGTCGTTTGCACGAACGATCAGATAGGACCTGTAAAACGGCCGTCCCTGGTTCAGCGGTACAGCCAGAAGTCGCACCTGATCCTTGAGGTGCACGAAGGGATAGTCGCAAATCCAGGCAAAATCGAGTTTGTCGAGCCGCAGCAAATCCATGGTTTCGCGATAACTGTCGCGCATCACGAACTCCACTTGGCGCTTGAGCTTCGCCTCGAGATAACGCCGCCACTCCTCCAACATGCCGTATTCGTCATGCACGAACGCCGGGGTCAAACCGACCCGCAACGGTTTTACGCCACCCCAGGCTGTCGACACATTGCCGATATAGGATGCGACCAGCGCAGCCAACAATCCAAGCGTTTTGCGACGTCCGAAATTGCAGCCTTCTAAGATCGTCTTGGTATGCATAGGTCAACCTTCCTCACTCGGTCACCAAACAGTAACATCACACTAAACCGATATGCAAAATTGTTACCGCCTGGTAACCCGGCAAAAACAAAAACCAAAAATATCAATTCACTATATTTTGGCATGGATTGTGCTTTTAGAAGTCCAGAGAGGGTTCTTTCTCAATATTTATGCAACTGACTTGGAGATTTTTCATGATTTTATCTGCGCTCAATCGCCCGCTAGTTTATGCCATCGCCATTGCCGCAGCTGCGGTCTCTATACCGTCTATGGCCAATGATATCGACGTTGATGCCGCCAAGGCCTTGTTCAAGGATAACGAATGCCAGAAGTGTCATAACCCGGTGAAGGCCAAGAAGGGGCCCTCGTTCAAGAAGATCGCCGCGAAATACCGGGCAAAACACCTGGACGAAAAAGAGGCGATCAAGCACATGACCTCCGGCAAGAAGGTAAAACTGGAGGATGGTTCCGAAGAGGACCACAAGATCATCGACACCAAGGACGTCAAGGCTCAGACCAACCTGGCCAAGTGGATACTATCGCACTAACAAGCCAAGAAAAAAAAGGACGCCGAGCCATGGAAAGCAAACTCTCCCTCTTGCGGGCCTTGGTCGGCGTCGCCTGTCTGGCTTCGCTTCTGGCCACGGGCGCTGCTAACGCAGCGGCGCCCGCCGCCCTTGACGATGCCTCGTGCCTCCGTTGTCACGACGCCAAGGCGGCGAAGATTCAAGTCCCCGGCACGGACGATGAACCCAAGGCGCTGGGCCAGATCGACCCGCGCAAGTTCGGCAAGAGCGTCCATGGCGATCTGAAATGCGTTGCCTGTCACACCGACATCGTCGACAGCCAAGCTAAACACCAAAAAAAGGCTGGCGCCAAGCCGGCCAACTGTATTACCTGCCACGAAGCGCTCTGGGAAACCGTCAAAAAAGAAGGTCTAACCCAGGAGAAAGGGCGTCTCGGCCTGGTCGTGCAGAACATCGCGGCCTATAAGCAATCCTTCCACGCGCGGCCAGACCAAGACAACCCCGACAAACCCAAGGCCTACTGCGAAGACTGCCACGGCAGCCATGAATTCAACGTCCCGCCCAAGGGCAGCGCCAGACGCACCATATGGCATAAGGGCATCCCGGACACCTGCGGTGCCAAATGTCACGAAGACCAGCTCGAAGACTATTCATCATCCATCCACGGCGAGGAAGTCCTCGACAAGGGCAACGTCAAAAGCGCCGTATGCACCGACTGTCATACGGCTCATAGCATCACCGGCACCTCGTCGGTGACCTTCAAGCTCAGCAACGTCAACGCCTGCGCTAGCTGCCACAAGGAAAAATTTGAAAGTTATACCGATACCTACCACGGCCAGGTAAACCGACTTGGCTATGCCTATACCGCCAAGTGCTTCGACTGCCATGGCAGTCACCGTATTGGTGCGGCCGACGACCCGAAATCGAGCATCAATCCGAAGAATCGAATGAAGACCTGCATGAAGTGCCATAGCGACAAGAAACCTGGCATGCACGATGCCACGGCGGGCTTCATGTCATTTGGCCCGCACGCCAATACGCACGACTTCAAGAAATACCCGCAGATGTGGCTCGCCTCGAAGTTCATGATCGGGCTGCTGGTCGGCGTATTCGCCTTCTTCTGGCTGCATTCCGGCCTCTGGTACTACCGCGAGTGGAAGGACGGCGAGCTGGGTATAGCGCGCCCCCATATCGATACCAAGGGTCTGCAACTGGATCACGCCAAGCACTTCCAGCGCTTCCCCTGGGGCTGGCGCCTCGCCCACCTAGTCTTCGCCATCGTCACCATGACCCTGGTGCTGACAGGCACAACCGCACTCTTCGCGCAAAGCACCTGGGCGCCATCCTTGGCCATGCTGTTCGGTGGCCCGAAGGTACTCGGCATCGTCCACCGCGTCGCCGCCAGCTTATTCATCGGCATTTTCATTCTCCATCTTGTCTATGTGATGCAGAAGCTGCTGCGCGACAAGGACTTCCGCTGGTTCGGCCCGGATTCGCTGGTACCAAACTGGAAGGATTTGGCCGACATCATCGGCATGTTCAAGTGGTTCGTCGGCAAGGGACCGCGGCCGCAGCTCGAACGCTGGGCCTACTACGAGAAGTTCGACTACTGGGCGGTGTTCTGGGGTATCAATGTCATCGGCGGAAGCGGCCTGCTGCTGGCCTTCCCACACATCACCGCGCAATACCTGCCGGGCTGGGTGTTCAACGTCGCCACCCTGGTCCATGGCGAGGAAGCGTTCCTGGCGGCGGTGTTCCTCTTTACGGTGCACTTCTTCAACAACCACTTCCGCCCCGACAAGCTGCCGCCACCGGACGTGGTGATGTTCACCGGCACCCAGTCGCTGGAGGAATTCCGTCACGACCATCCAGCTCACTATCAGCGGTTGCTGGCGTCAGGTGAGTTGCAGAAACGCCTGGTCGATGCGCCTTCGCGGTCCATGACCTTGGGTTCGAAAATCCTCGGCCTCGTCCTCATCACCATCGGCCTCATGCTGCTCGTCCTGGTCGGGGTGGGGTTCTTCGCTAAGTTGTGATTTATTGAAGTGAAAGGAGAAATACCATGAAAGTTTCTCGTAGGGGATTCATGAAGGGAATGGGGGCTGTAGCCAGCATGACTGGCATCGACAGCATGATGGCCAAGTGCGCCTTCGCGGCGGAACAAGCCAAGGCTGCGGCAGCCATGCAGCCAGCGGGTGTGATGATGGTGAAATCAACGTGCGTTCAGTGCGTGAATTTCTGCGGTATCGAAGCTAAGTTAGATAACGGTGTAATCAAGGCCATCTACCCCGACAAGATGCGCGCCCAGTATTACAACTGGGGCATCTGCCCGAAGGGCGCCACGGGCTTGTTCAATACCTACAACCCCTATCGCCTGAAAAAGCCCTTGAAGCGAACCAATCCCAATAAGGGCATGAACGAAGATCCGAAGTGGGTCGAGATATCCTGGGAAGAAGCCTTCCAGACGCTCACCGACAAACTCGCCAAGGTGAAGGCCGATAACCCCGACAAGCTGGTCTGGCACCACGGCCATGGCAAGTACCTGATCGGCGATCAGTTTCCCAAGGCCTTCGTCGCCGCCTTCGGCACGCGGAATCTGGTCCACCGCACGACCACCTGCGAGGCCGCCCGCCATGTGGCGGACGAAAACACCTGGGGCGGCCACGGCCACCTGCCCGACCTCGAATACACTAACCTATATCTCTCCTTCGGCAGCAACCCCTTCGAGGGCGAACAATGGTCGCGCTGGCTCGATCACGCGATCGTCGATGGCAAGGAACGGGGCATGAAGATGATCGTCATCGAGCCGCGCTTTTCACAAGCCGCCGCCATGGCCGATGAATGGATACCCATGCGGCCGGGCAAGGACGTCGTCTTCATCCTGGCGCTGGCCAAGCAGTTGATCGACAACAAGACCATCGACACTGATTTCCTGATGACCTATACCAATGCGCCGCAACTGGTTGGCGACGACGGCCGCCTGCTGAAAGGCGCCGATGGCAGGCCGCTGGTGATGGATGTCTCCGGCGCGACCAAGGCCTATGACGACCCGGCCGCCAAAGCACAGCTTACCGGTAGTTACACGGTCGATGACAAGGTCTACCACACCGCCTTCCAGGCACTGGTGGACGACATCAAGGACATGACGCCCCAATATGCCGAGGAGGTCTGCGGCGTCCCTGCCGCGCGCGTAATCAGCCTGGCCAAGGAAATCGCCACGGCAGCCCGCTTCGGTTCGACACTCGTGATCGATGGCCAGCCGGTACGTTACCGGCCAGTGGCGTCCTACACCTTCCGCGGCTTGTCGGCCAAGGAATTCGGGGTGCAGAACAACCGCGCCAATCTCATCCTCAACATGCTGATTGGCAGCATGGATGCGGCGGGTGGTTTGCTGCTCGGACATGCCATGGGCCATCTGGAATTTCTCGAACCATCAAAGTGCGAATACCCGCCCAAACGCGTCGACCTGGCCAAGAGCGTGTACTACCCACACGCCACCCACGAGTGCTGCCAGCAGGTGCAATACACGGTGAACGACCCCAAGGTCTACGGCCTGGGTTACCAGCCGGAGGTGCAGATATTCTATGCCACCAATCGGCCGTTCTCGACCTCGGACGCCATCAAACAACAGGACGGCATGAAGAAGACCTGGAACTGCGTCATCGATATCACGATGACCGAGACCACCCAGTTCGCCGACCTGGTACTGCCGGACCGAACCTATCTCGAATCCTGGCACTTCTCACCCACCCGTTCGACACCGGGGACGAAGCACTCGGCTATCCGCCAGCCCATGGTCAATGTCTACAACATTCCATACGAAGGCATGTCCATCCTTTGGGAACTAAACAAGCGTCTGGGCCTACGAGATGCCTATGTGGATGCACTGAACAAGAAGTGGGGGCTGAAGAAGGTCACCTTCCAGAAGGGCCGCGACTACACGTCCAAGGAAATGGTCGAGGTTCTCTGGCAGGACAAGACCGGTAAGCCGTTCGACTATGCCATGCTCAATGCCTTCGTCGGCAAGAAGATCAACGTCAAGGATCGCTACCTGCACAGCATCGAGAAGGGCTGCAAGGGGCCCGGCAAACAGCGCATCAAGCTTTATGCCGATCACCTGGTCGATTCCTACGCTAACGTGGTCGAGACGGTCAAGGCGAACGACATCAAGAACATCGACCTCGAACAGTACCGGATCGCCTATCTGCCGCTGCCATCGAAGGAGCATGCCTTCCCGACACCACACCGCGAAGCGAAGGATTACCCGCTCTACCTGATCACCCACAAGCGCATCTACCGCAACCAGTCGGGCTATATGGCTGAAAACGCCATCCTCAACCAGGCGCTCGGCGCGGACGTGGCCGAGAACCATATCGCCGTCAATACCGCCACCGGCAAGGCCTTGGGCCTCAAGGACGGTGCCATGGCGGTGATCGAAACGCGAGTCGGCAAGGCCAAGGGCAAGGTAAAACTGACCGAGGGCATCCGGCCGGACACCATCGCGGTTTCGTATCACTACGGCCAATGGTCGCTGGGCATGCCCGACTATGCCAAGAAGGGTATCTGGATCAACCAGGCGCTGGAACTGCATCCTGATCGCATTGCCGGCATGAATTCGTTCAACGATACCAAGTGCAAGTTGACCAAGGCTTAAGCAAGGAGAACACCATGACAAAATTTGTACGTGTTATCGATACAGAACGTTGTTTCGGCTGCCGTTCGTGCGTCGCGGCCTGTGCAGTGGAGAATCACTTCACGCCGGATGCACCGTGGAACGTGATGATGGAATACGAGACCGGGACGTATCCCAATGTCGCCCGCAACTTCGTCACCATGAATTGCCAGCATTGCGAGGAACCGCCTTGCAAAGCGGCCTGCGACGCTGCCGGATTCAAGGCCATCAGCAAGAATGAGTTTGGCGTCGTGCTGATTGACTATGAGAAGTGCAAAGGCTGCAAGTATTGTGTCGCCACCTGTCCGTATGGTGTGCCGCAATTCAACGATAAGGTGGCTCAACTCTATCCGGGCAAAGAGAAGACGGCCTACGAAACAGTGGAAAAACGCCACCCCACGCACGCCAAGAGGGCCAATGTGGTCGAGAAGTGCACCTTCTGCTGGCACAAGCTCGAAAAGGCCGTGCAGAGCGGTCAGATCGGCTTGATCGGCAAGGTGCCGGAATTCACGCCGACCTGCGACCTGGTTTGTCCTGTCGGCGCGCGTATTTTTGGCGATATCGACGATCCGAACAGCACGGTCTCCCAATATATCGCGCGCAAGAGAGCGACGCAGATCAAGAAGGAATTTGGCACCAAGCCGCAAGTCTATTACGTGCTTAAAGGTGGGGAGTATTGAGATGAGAAAACTGCTTATCGTTGGTATCAGTTTTATGGCCGCATTCGCAATCAGTGCTCAGGCGGCGGAACCCAAGCTGGCTAAACCCGTCAATCTGGAAAAGGTCGGCAAGGCGATTCGCGACGGCAAGCTCTATGTTGGCAAGCACTACGCCATGCCAGAAAAGAACCGCTTCCACAACATCCACGATACGGGACTCGGCCTGCCGTGTAACGGCTGCCACAACAAAGCCGGTTATCCCGACAACTACCTGTTCCTGCGCAAGGCGGAGTTTCCGCTGCAAGTCGATGACGAGGATGTCGGCGCGGTGCATAGGGCCAAGTGTCTGGCGTGTCACTCGAAGGGCGGCGCCGGACGGACCTTCTATAACATCACTCAAAAATGATCCGGTAATAGTGACATGGAAAACAGGATAGATAATTTGAGTTCAATGACGATGGTTAATGCAGAAAGGCTGGTTTCGGCGCAAGGCCGGAGCCGGCTCTTCTGGCTCCTGGCGGAAGCTTTGCTGCGGGGATTCCAGACCGAAGTCGTGTCTGGAATCAAGGAACAGGAGGATACCGCCGCAGTCGCCCCCAACGATCCATTGAGTGCTGCATGGCGAAATCTGGTCGCGGCCTTGGATAATCTTGGCGGGGACGACTGGGAGCAACGATTGGCCGTCGAACACACCCGTCTGTTTGCTGGACTACAGCCGGTGGCCGGGTCGGCGCCGCCTTTCGAGTCGGCATGGCGTCCAGATCATGAACCTGGAGAGGTTGCGCATGCAGTCCAGCAAGCCTATGCGGCCGCGGGATTCGCCGACATCGATATCGAGGCCGGCCCACAAGACCATCTTGCCGTTGAATTGAAGTTCATTGCCTTGCTGGCGTGGCGGGAAGCCGAGGTGTGGCGGCAAGGTAACGAGGCCGACGCCGCATCGCTGATTCAGCAGCAACTGACATTCTTTGATCGCTGCCTCGATTGGGTCCCTCGCTGGGTCGACAGCCTGGCAGGCCAGACACGGGAACCGGTGTATCGGGCGCTGATGGATATGATCAGGACAGGGCTGACACAGGCCGCCGAAGATTTGAAGGAGGCCGGTGCGGTGATGACGACATAGTTCCAGGTGCAAGCGTAGCTGGTTCAAGAACATCACGGCGGAAATGTTCGGTTGATATGCTGAAACTAACGGCTGGCGCGATGGCAAGGCGATCACTCCCGGCCGGAGCGCCAGATCGACCAAAGTATCCCGATGCTGTTGAAGAAGGCGATCAGAAAACCCAGCAGCCCGAATAGCGGCAGGCCAAACAACTCCGGCCCACCCTGCACGGTCATGATGATCGACGAGCCGACCACCAGCGAAGCGGTTAGTACACCCATGGTTAGGCGGTTGGCGGCATGATTGACTTGCTGGCCGAAGTGGTCGAGCCGCTTTAGATCAAGGTCGATACGGATGTGACCGCGCCGGGCCTGGCGCAGCAGCCGGGCCAGGTCCCTGGGCAGGCCGGTGACCATCTCGCCGATCTCGCGCAGGCCGCGCCTGGCCCGCAGGTATAGCGCCCCTGGCGAGTAGCGGGCCTCCATCACTTCGAGCACGAACGGCTCCAGGTGATCGACCATATGAAAGTTCGGGTCCAGTTGGTGACCAAAGCCTTCCAGAGTAATCAAGGCCTTGAACAACAGCGTGAGGTCGGGCGGGACGGCCAGATTGTTTTCCCGCAACACGGCAGTCACGTCGGACAGTAACGGGCCGATGCGGATTTCGCGCAGCGGCAGGTCGTCATAGCTAAAGATGAGATCGGTCAGGTCGAAGGCCAGTTTGTCCTCGTCGATCTCGGCGTCGCCTGCCCAAAGCGTCAGCACGTTGAGCAACGCCTGCTCGTCCTTCTTGATGAGCGCTCCGAGAAAATCGGTGATCTGGCCGCGCCGCGTCTCGGTCAGCCGGCCGACCATGCCGAAATCCAGGATGCCGACCCGGCTGCCCTCCAGGAAGATCACATTACCCGGGTGTGGATCGGCGTGGTAATGACCATGCAGCAGGATCATCTTGAGCACCGCGTCGGCGCCCCGTGCCGCCAGCAGCTTCATGTCCATGCCAGCAGCGGCCGCCGCACTCAGATCGGTGGCCGGTATGCCCTGCAACTCCTGCTGGACATTGACCATCTCGCCACAATAGTCCCAGTAGACACGCGGGATCACGACCGTGTCGTCATCCTTGAAATCGCGCGCGAAGACGACCAGATTGCGGGCCTCCTTGGCCAGGTCCATCTCGTTCATCAATGAATGCCGCAACTGGCCGACGATCTGCACCGGCCGGTAACGTCTGGACTCGGGCATCTCCGACTCGATCAAGCGTGCCAGGTGCGTCAGGATGCGCAGGTCCGCATCGACCTTGGGCACGATGTCCGGCCGCCGTAGCTTCAATACCACCGGCGAGCCGTCCTTGAGCCGGGCGCGGTGAACCTGGGCGATGGAGGCTGCGGCGAAGGGAATGGTCTCGATGGCGTCGAACACCGCTTCCAGCGGAAGGCCGTATTTCGCCTCCAGGGCTGGGCGCAAGGCTTCAAACGGCACCGGCGGCACATTGCTGTGCAGTTGTTCGAATTCGGCGATCCAGGACGGCGGAAAGACATCCACCCGGGTGGCCAGTATCTGACCCAGTTTGACGAACGTTGGACCCAAGTCGGTCATGGCCATCCGGATGCGCACCGGCAGGTCGAGCTTGGTAAGCTCATCAGAGACACGCCAATGCAGCAACTTGCCGGCCCTCTCCAGCATCTTGGCCAGACCCAACACGCGCACTACGTCACCCCAGCCGTAGCGAATCAGGACCGAGGCGATCTCATGCAGGCGCGGCAAGTCCCGCACCATGGAAATAGTTTCCCGAAGCATGTGGTTCAGCCGCGCTCAGGCTTGTCGGCTATCGAGTGCATCGGCCAGGCCATGCAGTATGCCGGAGGCTACGGCCGACAGGCGACCGGCGGCCTCTCGGACATCGCTATGGGCATCGCGCGCTGCCGCGCCGGCGACCTGACCAATATCTCGGCCCAGCACGGCCAATACCGCGCCGATCTGCTCACGGGTATCGCTGCCATTCCGGCTCAGGTGCTCGCTCAACCGGGCGAACTCCTCCTTGACCACGCCCTGGCTTTTACCTCCGACATCTCGCAAGGTGCCAAGCAGGTCGGATTCGAGGTCGCGCACCGCATCGTAGGCCTCGCGCAGATCGGAATCGGCAAAACGGCGACCTTGATCCCAGCCTTCCTCAACCGCCACCCTCAGCGCATACAGGCTCTTGCCGACGGCTTCATCAAGCCCCGCAACAGCAGTCTTCAATGACTCGCCAGCATTACCGGCATGTGTGCCATAGCCCTCACCGAGGCCAGCCAGGGCTGACTTCATGACCCCGACGATGGCCTTAGGGTCGGTCTTGCGGTCCATTACGGCAGTCAACACCAGACTACGTACCCGGTCGCGTAAATCGCCGCCTTGGCTAGCGGCATCCCGTACAGGTGAACGAACTTCATCATATTCGTCAGTCATGGCAACACTCCTTGGTTAGGACGCCTTTCGGCTCGAACTGTATCTAATGGTAATAGTAGACAACCCCGCGCCAAAATGGCCTAATCGCACAATCCATTATCGATCCAAGTACATGCGAAACCTGCCCGCCTTCATCTTCTGCGCTGTCGCTCTCGGCCTATTCATCGAGACTGCATCGGCCGACGAGGGAGGTCTCATGGACGCCATGAAGAAGCAGGCCGAGCCGCTGTTGGTAGCGATGGGTCTCTTGGGCACACCTTACAAGATGGGCGGGACCGATCCCCAGAAGGGCGTGGATTGCAGCGGCCTGGTGCGCTACGTCTACAAACAATCCGCCGACATCGATCTGCCCCACAGCGCCAAGGCCATCAGCCAGAGCGGCGCGCCGGTCAAAAAGGACGAACTACAACCCGGCGACCTGGTTTTCTTCCACACCCTCAAGAAACATTTCTCGCATGTCGGTATCTACGCCGGCGATGGCAAGTTCGTCCATGCCAGCAGCCGCCAAGGCAAGGAAGTCATGGTCTCCAGCATCGACACCCATTACTGGGCCAAGCACTTCGACGGCGCTCGCCGCCTCCAGTTGGGCCCACAGATCAAGTAGCCCTATGGGCTACGTGAGTTTCGTTAAGGCGCTGGGTTCATATAGCGCAGGTGCAGCGCCTCGATCTCGGCCAGAATGTCTGCTGTCAGCGGCTTGCCCCAGGCGCCTAGATTTTCCTTCAGTTGCACCATACCGGTCGCGCCAATGAGGGTGCTGGCGACGAACCAGCGCCGATAGGCAAACGACAGCGCCAATTCGGCCGGCGTTAGCCCATGCCGGCGGGCCAGCGCCGCATAGGCCGCTACAGCCGGCTGGACATTGGGTTTCTCATAGCGCTGGGCGAAACCCTTGAAGTTGGTGACCCGCCCTAGCGCCGCTGGGTCATCCAGATATTTGGCGCTCAGATGGCCGAAGGCCAACGGCGAATAGGCCAATAGGCCAACCCGTTCCCGGTAGGCGATCTCCGCCAGGCCAAATTCAAAACTCCGGTTAATCAGGCTATAGGCGTTCTGGATCGATACCACGCGGGGCAAACCGTGTTCCATAGCCAGGCGGAGAAACTCCATCACCCCCCAGGGATGCTCGTTGGATAGGCCCACATAGCGCACTTTGCCCTCCTGGACCAACTCGGCCAGGGCTTCAAGCTGCTCGCGAATCGGCACGGCGACCATTTCCTGCGTCGGATCGAACTGAAACCGACCGAACATGGGCACGTTGCGAGCGGGCCAGTGTATCTGATAGAGGTCGATATAGTCGGTTTGCAGGCGTTTCAGCGAACCCTCGATGGCCTCCCGGATATTGGCCCGGTCGAGCGCCTTCGGCCCGCCCCGTATCCATACCATCGAGCGGTTCGGTCCGGCTACCTTGGTGGCGAGGATGACCTTGGCGCGCGGCTGGCGCCTGAGCCAAGCGCCGACCAGGGTCTCGGTCCGGGTGCAGGTCTCGGCCCTGGGCGGCACCGGGTACATCTCCGCCGTGTCGATGAAATTGATGCCCTGATCGAAGGCGTAATCCAGTTGCGCGTGGGCCTCGGCCTCGGTGTTCTGCTGGCCGAAGGTCATGGTGCCGAGACCAACGGCGGAGACGTTCAAATCGCTATCGCCCAGGCAATGGCAGTCCATGATCGCCTCTCCCTCAGGCCAATGCGGCGCTGACCATGTGCCGGGCATCGTCGACGATGGACTGCAAGTGGCCGACGCTGACGAAGCTCTCGGCGTAAATCTTGTAGATGTCCTCGGTGCCGGACGGCCGGGCGGCAAACCAGCCGTTCGCCGTGGTCACCTTGAGTCCGCCGATGGCCGCATCGTTGCCCGGCGCGCGGGTCAGTTTGGCGGTGATGACGTCGCCGGCCAGGGTGGCGGCGGTGACCCGCTCCGGGGTCAGACGCGTGAAGGCGGCCTTCTCTTGCTTGCTTACCGGGCTATCGATGCGGGTGTAGAACGGCGCGCCGTATTTTGCCGCCAGGTCCCGATAATGCTGGCCTGGGTCGCGGCCAGTGACGGCGGTGATCTCGGCCGCCAACAGACCCAGGATGATGCCGTCCTTGTCGGTGGTCCAGACCGTGCCATCGCGGCGCAGGAAGGAGGCGCCGGCGCTCTCCTCGCCGCCAAAGCAAAGACTGCCATCGAGCAGGCCGACGGAGAACCACTTGAAGCCCACCGGCACCTCCACGAACCTGCGGCCCAGGCCATTCACCACCCGGTCGATCATGGCCGAGCTGACCAGGGTCTTGCCCACGGCGGCATCCGTGGGCCACTGCGGCCGATGCGCCAACAGATAGGCGATGGCCACAGCCAGGTAGTGATTGGGGTTCATCAGACCCGCAGACGGGGTGACGATGCCATGCCGATCGACATCGGCGTCGTTGCCCCAGGCGACATCGAACCGGTCCTTGAGGCTGACCAGCGAGGCCATGGCGTAAGGGCTGGAGCAATCCATGCGAATCTTGCCGTCGTGGTCCAGGGTCATGAAGGCGAAGGCCGGATCGACCTTGGGATTGACTACTTCCAGGTTCAGGCCATAGCGCTCGGCGATGGGCCGCCAGTAGGCCACCGCCGCACCGCCCATCGGATCGACACCGACCTTCAGGCCGGCGGCGCGGATCGCCGCCATGTCGATGACGTTTTCCAGGTCGTCGATGTACGGCGTCATCAGGTCTACAGCATGGGTGGTTGGCGCGGCCAAGGCCTGATCGTAAGACAACCGTTTCACCTCGGTATTGCCGGTCGCCAGCAGGTCATTGGCGCGCCGTTCGATCCAACCGGTGATATCGGTATCGGCCGGGCCGCCATGGGGCGGGTTGTACTTGATGCCGCCGTCCGGCGGCGGATTGTGCGATGGCGTGATGACGATGCCGTCGGCCTGCGCTGCCGAGGCCGCCCGGTTATGGACCAGGATGGCATGGGAAATAACCGGCGTCGGGGTGAAGCCGCCATCCGCCTGCATCCGCACCTCGACCCGGTTGGCGGCCAGCACCGTTAAGCAGGTCTGCTGCGCCGGCGCCGACAGTGCGTGGGTATCCATGCCCAGGAACAACGGGCCGGCAATACCCTGCGCGGCGCGGTATTCGCACACCGCCTGGGAGATGGCCAGGATATGCGCCTCGTTGAAACTACGCTTGAAGGCACTGCCCCGATGGCCGCTGGTGCCGAACGCCACCCGCTGGCCAGGATCATTCAGGTCGGGCTGCTCGTAGTAGGCAGCCAGCAAGGCGGCGATGTCGGTCAGACTATCGGCGGGGGCGGGGTGTCCGGCGAGTGGGTGGATCATGCTTGGCTCCGTTCTGTAGGTGCGTTCGAAATGTTACCCCTCCGGTATAACGAATGACACCTGACGGCCTTGTCCAATGAGACATGAGCCTGAACGAAGGGGTGTGTTTCCAGCGTGAGATGAGTCTGGAGGGGCAGGAGTTGGGATCATGGAGGCATGATTGTGACTGTTAGCGCAAAGTAATAATGTCCCCTTTCTCCCAAATAGAAATGTCCCCTGAGTAATTAAACTCAGCTTCTGTAAAAACCAGAGGCGGGCATTTTCAGGATGGGCACGATGATGAGTCAGAAGGAAGCGAAGCGGGCACAGGTGATGGAACAACTGACAGCGGGTCAAATTGACCAGAAGCAAGCTGGGAAACTGCTTGCGGTGAGCGTGCGGCAGATAA